>Ga0209088_10001033_pt1 | contig 18529 bp, 17 predicted proteins | sample S_140625_EF_Meta_FD_187324 | JGI IMG/M metagenome (GOLD analysis project Ga0209088, IMG submission 187324) | Freshwater microbial communities from Lake Simoncouche, Canada to study carbon cycling - S_140625_EF_MetaG (SPAdes) (version 2) | ecosystem: Environmental > Aquatic > Freshwater > Lake ... | reverse complement strand
ATTATTAAACCATCTCTATTTGTTGGATTAAAATTTAATAATTTTTTATAATCTATTTTAAAATTAATTGACTCTATTGCAGTTTTAGTAACATTTTCATTTACCCTGTTAAAATTTTCTATTTTATCCATTAATAATAATAAACAAATTTATTATTAATATTTAAATCCTTTTATCGGGAAATTTATATAAATTTATTAATATGTGTCCATATCGTAGCTATCCATTTTTCACCATTTATAACTGGGTTACCTCTATGATATGAATCATGTAATACATTATTATTTCTATCTATGTTATAAAAAAATATACCTTTTCCTTTTTTGGGTATTATTTTTTTATTAAATGAAGGAAATTCTGTTTCTCCTTGTTCAAAATTATCATTCAAATAAATTAATAATGTTGATTTACGTTGACCAGAGTTATTTCTATTGTGCCCGTAAATTATCACACGACCGATGTCCAAATACACTTTATGTGGGATGCACGCGTGCAACTCATGGACTCTATTTACTGGAAAATGATAGTTCGCGTCCCCTCGAATTTTTGAAACGTTCTCAACCGGAAATGAAACAATCGGATTATATTGATTTCAAGGGTATCCCACAATCGATCTTTTACAAGGACCAAGACCAAGATCTCAGTAAAACCGCAACTATAGATTCTCAAGGAAATACGATTGTTCTGATTCCAACTTATTATGTAACACCCACGGATTTGATCAAGTTTGTTTCGGAAGATGTTTTGGAGGAAATCACACCTATCTTGGAAAAGATTTTTATACCGGTTAGTGTGATATCCCAACAAAAAGAGATTGAGATTCCAAGAATTGTCCAAACATCACAAGGACTCTACGAAGACGTAGCAGACCTAAATGGAATAGCGATACCTATGATGTATTTTGATAAGACACTCGGGTCAAATTTCGGGGAATCTGTTTTGCGAGAAATGATCCAATCGTGTCTCCAAGAAATGCGCGAAAATTCTCACGGATTCTTAAAACGAGCTGTAAAGGCGATCCCCGATAAATGTGAAACTCCGGCCGATTATTTATTTTTGGCCAATGTATCGATTTCTGTCCAAGAAAAACTGTATTCGAAATTGAAACAATTGGATCGAGACCAGGGCGATTATCAATGGCTGAAATCAGAAATAATAAATGAATGTTTTGCACGTTTGGATGATAATCTTGGAGATATAGTAACAGGTGAGACACAAATAGAAAAACAAATAATACATCATAGCCAAGACGTTGAACATAGACCTCTCGATGTTGAATTATACCCCTATTTTGGGTATGAAACGAGGTTTCGTTTCAGTGCGAGATTGGATTTAATAACTTCAGATTCGGTATGGGAATTGAAATGTGTTACCAAGATTTCATTAGATCATTTGATGCAGGTTGTCATATATGCTTGGTTATGGAGAACTTTGTTTCCTGGTAAAATAAAACCGTTTAAATTATTGAATATAAGGACAGGAGAATGCTTAGAATTGGATGCTACAATGGAAGAATTAACAAAAATAGTGGTAGCATTGTTAAGAGGTAAATATATGGAATCTGATCCAATCGAAAATGATGAGTTTGTACAAAGGTGCCAGCAATGCATATAATATTAATAAAATTATTCTTTATAAAATAATTTTATTGAAGTTCTTTATTGGGAATCATGCATTTTTATCCAAGATAACTAGCGTTAGGTAGATCTGATTTTCAATAAAACTTCAAAACTTTAGTAGTTTGTTGCATTTTTATTCAATTCAATGCTATTATAGTGTGTGGAAATAAAACCAGATCTACCTAAGCATAATAATTACCTACACTAGTAGATAGTGCTTGAGACGGGCTTGTTTCGTTATTGGAGAAATCATTAGATGGATTAACTGCAAGAACAGATGTAACAAGTTCAGAAGCATATGTTAAACCATTAAATGCAATTCTGAAATATTGATTACCAATAGGATCTTCAAGCCTCATAATATCGGGTGCAGTAAAATATGTAAAATTATAGTTAATACTTGGATTTCTATTAAATCCAATTATATTTCCAATAACATCTTGACCAGAAAAATCTGTTGCGCCTAATATAAATTTAAATTTATCGATATTAACATTAGTAGATACATCAGTCCAAATTAATGAACTAATGGAAGCCTGATTGCGTATTGTATGAATATTATAGGGCGCACTTGCAAGAGTACTTGGAACATTAAGATCAACGTCCAATGTTCTAAAAATATTCGGTTTAAAGTTGTAATTGATATTACGATTGAGACCGTAATTGGTAGAATTTTCGGGGTTCGTGTTTGTATATTTAGTAATTCGTAATTTGGGGCCTGGAATATCATGAATCGAAAATATAGAAACTGTTGATGTAGTTGCTGGTGTTAAATTAAAATTATATCTAGATGTTGGAATAAATGATCCGGTTAGATTGAATATAAGATTTCTGCTTCCTGCAGCGACGTTAGCTAAGTCAGGCTGTCCATATCGAATTTGATAACTTCCAGTTCTTGGAGTGAATGATACATCATAAAAGATAGGGGCAATGGATTTTGATTGAAGAAGGTTAATATAATCATCGAACCAATTATTATAGATATTACCGGTTCTTATTTCATTAATTTTCAATCTCGACCCATTTATATTAAATGGGAATTCTCTAGTATCACTTCCAAATTGATCATAACGTGTGTAATTATGTCTATCAGAAAATGTGATATTATTTAGTCCATAACTAGAATAAGTTGCAAATGGTGTGTAGGAAGAAGTATTAAGACTAACATCACTTAACACTTGATATATTTGAGAAGAACTAATATCAGTATAGGGTAATGAAGATACGCTATGAATCGAGGCTTGTGTGAAACGTATTTGAGGAGGAGAAATCTGTAGATAGGATGTAGTTTCAGGTTGCATTAAATCAGATGAAGATACATTAAATGATCCTGTATCGGGTCGGGTGCCATTACCAGTAAGGTGACTAAATCTTAAATTACTCGCAACGAGTGTATTATAATTCGAAAGTGAAGAAGGATTGCCCCAGTAAGTTGGACTTTTGTAAATGGAAAGAGAAGTTCCACTGTAATCGACAAACCAGTTTGAGGAAGATTGATTATATAAATAGCTACGAAGAGTAATACGATTTGATAGAAGTTGGAAACCATTAACTCCTGTAAATAGAATGCCTGAATTATCGGTTAATTTTTTAGTTTTATCAAATGTATTATTTGTACTAACGATAGTAAATGTATCGGGGGTTACAGTAATAGGTACTTTTTGAATAAGGCCTCCACCTGGGTATCCAACACCGTCTCCGTTACTGTTACGCGATGAAGTACCTGAATTGGGAAGTCTAGAGAATTTGAATGTAACAAGAGGTCCAATGTAACCCACCTTTCCATAACTAACATCCGATAACTTTCCTGAAAATATATTTCCAAGATTAGCTGAATCAATAACAGTTCCAGAAACATTCCAAACAGCAGAGGCTTGTGCGTATTTACGATTAATGGTATAGTATTGTTTGGTTCCAGATGTATCAGAGTTGTATATGTATCTTCCGCTAGCATCAGGTGTGGCAGGAAAGAAAGTATATCCACGATAGTATGGAAGAACCAACGCTTCGGAGTACTTTGATGTCGCCGGATTCTGCGGATCCGATAAATATCGATAAGTCAATTCAGATACACGATGATTCTGTGAATCCGCGCTAATGGGCACAGTAGGACCGTTAGCATCATTAACCATATTAACATAGACAGAATCAGAAATTAAACTATATTTAATAGAGTCTCCATTTTTAACGTTTGAGTAATTAGTTTTAATTCCAGTATCAACATTGATACTTCCGGTTGATCCAAGTTTATTGGAGGATGAATCACTGCCTAATAAATATTGAGTAATCGAAGACGAGAGAGGGACTCCAAAATTGGGTGTGAATGTACTTTTATTTACTTCAAAATATGTTCCATTTGATGTAAAAATAGTCATATTTGAAATAAATCCTATATTATTTCCAGTTTTAATTGTCGCAACGTTTATTTGTCTTGATCTATCTACAACTTTTAATATTACGTTGTTATTCACATCTAGCGAGAGAGAAGCGTCCAATAAGATCTGGTTAAAACCGGGCGGTTGTTGTGAAAATGTTTGAACATTTTTTGGGAAATCGGGATTAAATGGGAAATTGGTAATATTAGCCCGAGAAAATGATTGAGCCGAAGTATAACCAAATCCGTTAATCGAATATGACGAATTTTCAGAATTGAATATTAAAGGGACAATATAATTTGGGTCTTTGATTATTACATCATCATCATTATTCTTAGGAGAATTAAATCGATTTGTTATAGAAGCATTCGGCGATGATGTAATGTTATTAATAATGGTGGTATTTTCGTACCAGAAATCAATATTTTGAAATGGTGCGAGATTGGTATATGATGAATCAGGAGCATTTATATATTTTCCCTGAAGAGTTCCAAGAAAACCTGTAACGGAACTTTTATTAAGTGTAATAGTTGCAGAGAGGGGGGATGTAGTACCTGTTCTAACAATTGATTTATAAGTTTTACATTTGATACTTCTATTCGCTTCCTCAACATAGCCACCATTATTAATATCTACGGTTTCAGAAAAATAATATGTAATAGTTGCTGTAACATTTGATAATTTTAAATAGAGGTTATCGAATCCACATAAAGGAAGACGAATTATTGGATCATAACTTTCAGTATAAATTATTTTCTTAACTGAAACAGGAGACGCGCCAGAAATATTAGTAGTTATATTAACATCGGTTTCCGAGTTTTGATTGGTATAATTTGTCTTATATATAAATCTTCCAGCAGTCGTAACTTCATTAATTACAACGTTATAAGATTCTAAACGGTTAGATCCTCCCAACCATTCTATCAAAACCTCATCTTTTATTTCAGATCGACCATTTCGGGTGACAGCTTCTGGAAGATTCTCGGTTTTATACTTTATTTCAACTGATAAAGACTGAATTGAATCAGTAATAAGATCATTAATTTCTTGAATCGAAGGAAATTGCGAAAAATATTTTTTCGTATCCGTAGGAGTAGAAGGTATAGCAAAAGTAGTTAGAGGGGTTTGTGCAGTTAAATATGGACTTGTGTTGAAGCTAATGTCAGAGATAGGGATACTATCTTTAACATCATTTTTATTATCACCTTTTGCATTCGGTAATGTGGGTGATAGTCCGGAATATAAAGTAAAAGAGGTGTCAGTAATAGATAAGCTCAAATCATTAACTGTCTTTGATTTATACAAAATACGATAGTTTTGATATAGAGCTCCAAAACCTGAAATATCAATACCGGTGGCAGTTACTGCTACATCTACGTTTTCAAAGGAAGCACCTGAAGTCAAATTGAAAAACTGGTTGCCTGCCTCAGCGTATGACGTTAAAGTATTATTATTTGCTATAGTAATATAGGTGGCAACATTGCTAGAATATAATGATTTAATGTTACTTGAAAAATCAGGTGCCGTTTCAAAATCATTGGAAATATAAAGTGTTGAACCATTCGAATTAGCAACAACGTTTCCAGAATGATCAAAATTATATTGTGAGTTACCGGTGGGGAGAAGAATATTTTGGATAGAGTAGCTAACATCTCTTGTTTTCATTAATTCATTCGAAATAATTGAAGATGGGTTTGAGCTAATATCACCATTATAATAGACAAATGTACTTGTATAAGATCCAGATGCGCTTCCAATTATGGTAGTGCGTTGAGAGGGACCTGAAGCATCTAGAATAACGACACCGTTCTGAGAAGCTTGCGGTGATAATAAATCCTCACCCGAAGCCGTTAAAATCATTCCATTAATATCTGTATTACCTTCATAAAGATTTAGAATCTGAAGTGGGGGCTGGGATATAACTATTTCATTAGTGTTGCGAGAGGCATCGCCGTATCCGTTATTCATATAATTTCTATTATCGTAAATATCTTGTTGCAAAGTTATGAAAGGTGATTGAGAAGGGTCTGAAAGTTTGTAACCATTGTTAGATACTGCATTAGCTGTAATTATAAAATACCAATCGCCTCCAGATGTATCAATGCGTCCAAAATAATTATTTGATAAATCATTCGGTGTGGTAATATTGGAACCGATTGAAGGTGTATTGAATGGTGCTCTGCCACCATTACCAGTAGTGGTATTTAATACGGAACCAGAAACAGTTACTAATTTGTAACTTCCAAAATCATTATTGCTAATGCCTGAAAAATCAGATGTAACAGTAATATTATTCGTAGCCAATTGGAAATTTAGTGAAATATCGTCTTGTGAGATTGACGGTGGGCTTAAAAGAGTTCCAAATTGATTTGTTATAGTATTAAATTTGATTTTGTTTCGACCAAGAGCAAATGAATTATTAAATGAATAATCGTTTTGCGCTCTAAGAATACTTTCTCCTGGAAATTTATTACTTGAATTATCTATTTTACTATTAACGGCCATTGACATTAACTGAAGAGAGGGATCAACAGTAGAAAAAGTTGCTTTCCAGGTAGTACCACCTTGAGAATCAACAGCTGAAATGTCTTGAGTAAAAATAAATTCCATGCTTGCGGTAGAAACCGTCGTTTTAGTATCCACGCATCCCAAAAATCCAGGAAAACTTGTGGAATTGTTATTTCCAACGATGAAATTAAACGATACCTCTTGAACTGCTCCAACTCCACCCCTAATTGACTCAATAAAAAAATTGGGGGTTTCTATAGATCGATTGTGAAGATATATATGAGTATTTGAGGGATCAGTTGAAGCATTAGAACTAGAGACATCATATAATGGTACATCGAATTGATCCAAACGATTATTCGAAAGTTCAGGAAGCCCATATGAAGTTTTTTGCTGAATCAAAGCATTGATTAAAGCCATTTCCACGGCCGATACATCACAATTATTGGAAAAACCCAACTCTTTCGCTGTCAAGATAGCACCTTGACTGATATACGTAGTAAAAGTTCCACGAGCCGGCATTTGTATTATATTATAATATAAGACAATAAAAAATCATTTAGCTAAATTAATTTCTACTATTTATATAAAATGAATGAAAATGTATTTTTCCGTTTAAAACTTCATAAAAGACAGTCATACCCCCAAGTTCCGTTTCATTCCCAATTACCTCCTACACCAGTGTCTGAGGTAAAGCCGGAACAAGAGCCAGAACAAGAGCCAGAACAAGAGCCAGAACAAGAGCCAGAACACCAGCCAGAACAAGAGCCGGAACAAGAGCCAGAACAAGAGCCGGAACAAGAGCCAGAACCAGAGCAGGAACAAGAGCCAGAACAAGAGCAGGAACAACAGCCAGAACAAGAGCCGGAACACCAGCCAGAACAAGAGAAATTGCTAAATGATTTTGAAAGACTAATGTTTGAAACAGGTTTAATGAATCTAATAAATAGTCGCGCGTAAAAATCCTTATTTACAACCCATTAATATCTATTCAAGCATAAATGTATTTATCCTTGAAAAGGATATAGGTAAAAAGTTTTTTTTGACAGGTTACCTTCACGGTAACCTGTCAAAATTTGTCAATAAGATAACACTGAGAAAGCGGATATATTCTTTACCTGGACGTCGAATCCATGTTTTGTTGATTAAATATACCAAATTGAGTCAAATAATTTCCATATGGATAAAATATTCCGACACTCGAATAACATCTAGGTTTCGCATTACATGTTTTATACGGAAAAACAAAACTGTTCGTACCATCCATTGCAATCATCGGAGGCATCGTATATTTTGTATCATATATTTTATTAATAATATTTGTATTTGCATTTATAGTAAGAGATCCGGGTTTGGTAGTTTTATATGATTGCGCCCCACTTTTTTTGCGTTCCAAGTATTGCGCATAAGAAATGGGTACATTATTCGAAAATACTCTACGATTATCCATTTATAATAATAATATATTTTAGCCGCGAATGTTTTCAAAATGAGTAGATTCATAAAGTGTCTCTAATTCAAGTGTAAAACTGAAATCCATATAGTTCAGATCGACCGTTTTACCGAATTTGTCCAATATTTTCACTTGAATTCGTGATAGATTAATTGGACCATTATATTTCCTCATTTTAAATGAATATTGATCCAAATAAACACCATTGCATTGAGAAAAAGGAATCTTGGTCAGGATATTTTCTTCCATAGAACTTTGATCAAATCCCACAATATTCAAATTATTCTTATTATATTGAAAATCATTGACCGAGAAATATATATATCGTGAAAGATCATTATCATATAATGCTTCTGATTGAACATGATCAATTATCTCTAAATAAGTTGCCAAACGAAAGCCTAATATCCAACCAGCCCTCTCCATCAAGTTTTGATCGGTCAAGCCATACGTAAAATATAAAGAAAATGAGGTTATATTATATCCATGAATCATACGAAACATAGTTTTACCGGTAATTCCATCAATAAAAAATTCGATAAAAGGAAAAGAACCTTCGGAAGAAGATTTATAAAAATATGTATTGTTTAAAAAATTTGTTAATGTATCGGCGGTATAATTACCGTCAGGTATTATTACATCAATAAAAACTGAATCGTGGTTAGAATCGATTGCTTCAATTTGAAAATTATTGTTTTTTCTAGCTGCAGAAAAACTATACCAACAATTTGGCTGTAATTCAATGGAAGATAATCGCATGGAAACAACATTGGAAATCTTGGACGGAAGTGTATAAAAAAAGTCAGTGGAACTACTTGCATAATAGTTTGTGCGAAAACAAGAGTTCAAATTCAAATAGGTAGTTTGGGTCATACGTTTTATCGAATTAATCGACCCAGAAGAAAGAGGATTATTATAGCTTTGCACAATGGGTAAAACATCTCTTTTACTTGCCTGTATGTCCAAGATTTCTAATAGGCGAATGGAGGTTTTCTCTTCAAAATGGGGGACATGCAAAATCTTGGAAATATAGTCGGAAATTTCATCGAGATTCCGGGTTTTGATTTCGATTTGTTTGGTCTGACAAATATGATAGATATGTTCCAAGATTTTATAGATTTTCAAGAAAAAAAGATGGACTTCTTGGGGGTATTTTTGTCGGATTTGTTTCAAATGGCGATCCATCTTGGTTGCGTCGAATTTTTCCTTTTTCACATCATAGAGTTCGAGCATTTCCACATAGTTATAATTATCAATATCGAGGTCAAAATCGTTGGTATCCATATGATCCTATTGATTTTATATTACAATAGGATCATAAAATAGAGTGGTCATTTCAACACATTTGGCCGCCAGAGTTCTTTTGGTGCCGATAACAATGGGTTTCGCCATTTTTGGGGCATCGTTGGCATGAGCGTCCATTGGCTAAAGTAAATCCGCAAATATAAAAGTACATTTGACCGCGGCGAATTTTGTTTCGATTCCATTCTCTCGATGCTTCATCAAAATCGATAACGACACTAGTCACATCCTTTGCATCTTGGCTTCGAGTTCTCATTTTGGGGATAATGTCCAAGATTTTGAACCATGTTGAAAAGGATCAATTTTTTCTCTATTTTTCTCTATTTTTTGTATAATCCAATCCAACCAAATGGGAATATTTACACCGTAACATCTTGGTAAGGGCATCCGCACGAACAATATTATCACTTTTCAAGAGTTCGGCGCCTTCAAAGATGAGATCCTTTGTCTCCCGTATAATGTAGTCGGCCGCATTATACGCCTCCATAATGAGTTGAACAACCTCATCGTCAGTAATCGCCAAGTATTTCTCACTACGTGAGGGGTAAATGATGGTTTTACCCATACCGTAGAACATAATCATCTTTTCGGCGAGTTTCAGTGCCTCTTCGAAATCATTGATGGCACCAGTAGTTACCGAAACATTATAAAATACCTCTTCCGCAATACGTCCCCCTAGTAAAATCATGAGATGTTCGAAGAGGGCTTCGCGAACAAAGATGGGTTGTTCGGAGGGTTCAAAAACGGTGTAGGCGGGGCTACGGGGAGCAGAAAGATTAATGACAACCTTGGACATCTTGGAATGGTGTTTGGAAAAAAGGCCGACGACGGCGTGACCCAATTCATGTATAGCAATATGATCAATAATATCTGACGTGAATTGGTGAGTAGTTGGTTGCCACCCGACCATCATTTTATTCATTATCAGGTCAATATCATCGCCAGTAATCATTTCCCTGCCACATCGAATAGCGTTTAACATGGCTTCATTGACCAAGTTTTCAATTTGTGCTCCGGATAAACCGGTCGTCAAATCGACCAAATCCGAAAGAGAAATCTTGGCCTCATAGGGTTTTCCGTGAGTATGAATACGCAAAATGGCCTCGCGAGTTTTGGCATCTGGATTTGCAACAAAGATACGTTTATCGATACGTCCGGGTCTCAACAATGCTGGATCCAAAAGGTCAGCGCGATTGGTTGCACCCACGACAAAGATACCGGTATTGTTCTTGAATCCATCCATGGCGACCAAGAGTTCATTCAAGGTATTATCACGCTCAGCACCTGAGGTTTCGCCCTCACCAGAACGGCGGCGCCCGAGAGCATCGATTTCATCGATAAAAACAATAACCGGTGCGTTTTTCTTGGCCAATTCAAACAATTCGCGAATACGCGCTGATCCGACACCGACGTATTTTTCTTGGAATTGGGCTCCTGAAACAGGAATAAAGGGAATACCGGCTTCGCCGGCTAGCGCCTTGGCGATGAGTGTTTTACCGTTACCTGGAGGGCCTTCAAAAATAATACCTTTGGGAACACGTACATTGAACTTGGCATATTTGGTATAATTGGCCAAGATATCGACACATTGAGCAAGTTCTGCCTTGATGTTTTCATAGCCACCTACATCGGAAAACTTGACGGGGTGATCGGTAATGACCTCGAAATTGTCGGATTTTTTTGCACGTTTGCGACCTCCGCCGCGTCGCTTGAATGATTCGAACGTTTCGTCCTCCTCTTCATCACTGCCTCCACCACCATTGATATCTTGGTCAAATCGAAAGGATCCTAATCCAGGAATACCGGTAATACCATTACGTCCAATGATGATACGAACTCGGGGTGTCGAATTGCTTCTGGAGACGGTGTCATTCAATGCCTCCAAAAAGTCTATCGATCTTGGATCGAGTCCAAGAATGGCGGCATCACGAATAGTATTATTATTGGAATTCAAACGTCTGCTATAATTTTCATAATATTTTTGAGAAAGAGGATATTTACGGTTTCGAAATTGAGGCTCGATCTCATCGTGGTTTTGGTGATTATTCATAAAAAAAGGGAGTTTTGCATGGGGAGACCAAGATTTTTGGAAAAAGGGTTGTCCAATCTTGGACAAAATAAGAAAGATACCGAGAAAAAAGGTTGAATGCACAAGGTATTTCATTATGGATAATGGATATATTAGGAAATCTTTACACTGTTTTTATTACCAAATAATATAAATTCATAATGAATCGCGTAGAACAAATGAAAAGGATACAGGACGAAGGCATCGCTTTATTTGCCATGAAGAATATTGACTATGGTGATGCTTTTGCAAAATATGGTGTGATCGGAGTCTTGATGCGAATCGAGGATAAGATACAGCGATCCATAAGAATGGGGTGAATTTGGTAAATGACGAGGGGATACGAGATAAATTGTTGGATTTGCATAATTATGCGGCCATGGCACTGATGTTGTTGGACGAATAATCCACCAATCACTAGAGAAGATCTAAATATATTTGATCAAATAATTGATTGCGAGATAGGGTTGAACAATAGAAAAGGAATTGTCCAATCCGACACTACTGGTGGTGAATGTATGACTATGAGAACCAGCGGATTGAACAGTAATATTTGCATAACCAGTGTTTGTTATAGGATATCTAGTATATAGACTGTTATCATAATCGGTAGAACTGCTACCAATATTATTGTTACGACCATTAGGACCATTAACTGGACCGTTATTTTCACAATAATATGCATCCTCAAAAAGATGATTATGACCAGAATCTGTTGCGGTATGGCTATGTGATCCGGCAGAATCGGTGGTTCCAGTGTGACTATGGCTCGGTAAATGACGGACTTCCAATGTAACGTTTTCACTACCCCGTTTTTGCGCTAAAGGATAACTTCCACTCGTTCCAATAATATTTCTACCTCGTAAATCAGGAAGAACAAAATTGCGGCTTGTATCTAGAGCGGTTCCATAGGTATTACCAATGACTGCATACAGTTTTGCATAAGTAGTTTGAGAAACCTGGCTACCATCACAAAGTAACCAACCATCCGGTGCAACCGAACCGGCAAAAGAAATAAGCATACCGGTGGGCATATGTGAATGTACATAGGATGTAGTGGCTGTCGTAGAATCATCGCTAAAATTAGAAACACTAGAGGATTGTATTTGCGTATCAAAATTAAGTTTTTTTAAAAGATCATCGTAAGTTATTGTTCCGGGCATTATTGATATATATATATATCAATAAAATTGAAAAATATATCGTTGTTCCAAGAAAACGCATTATATGAAAAATGAACAAACCAAGAAACGTAGTAACTGTGATCGATAAATTACTAAAACACATTCCCTCCGATGAATACGATTTGATTCATGAAATAACAGAATATGGTTCATCTTTGTGGAACCAAGCGCCGGAGGCGCTTTGTACAAAAGCTTGTTGGATGCCACTAATGCATATATTGAATAAAAATATTCAGGATATTGACCAAGATTGGAAAATATCACTCGTTAAAATAGTAAATAATGAGTGAATTTATTTCCTGCCTTTAATACGATTCAATTGCTTACTTAATTCTTTGTGCCAAGGATAAAGAATCATTATTTGAAAAAGTAATGCGGTGGTTGAAACGCCAAGATTAATTATGGGCAAATATCGGTAAAACATTGTAAAAAATAAATACCAGTTTTTATATTTTTTATTACTCAATCATAAAACCCACGCGCCAAATAAGGATGGCATCGATTTTTTCAATATCGATGGGTGATTCATAAGTAATATATTCATATTGAATTGATAATTGAACAATTTCGTCAAGATTATTTCTTTCAATATCGCCCAAGATTTCCTCTTTATTTTGGTAAATAATTTCCCAACCTCTTTTCAGTATTTGATTATACGTATGTCGATCGAATGAAATATAGAAATGATCCACACATGGCGATACATCATATTTATTTATAGGTTTATTGATGATAGAGTAAATTCTGCCATGATATTTGATTTCAGGTGATGTTCGATCATGAACAGTGACTTTTTTTCCTTGCCGAAAATGATGTGGTTGTTGAACAAGACGGAGATCCGATATTTTCATTATTATTTACATATTAATATGTTATTTATAATTCTATTTATGATCAATTTTACACAACAATATTATGGAAATAAAATATATCCACATAATATTATTCAAAATTGCGAAATATTAAACTTGCACGCACCTGCGTTGATTTATCGGTGGGAATAGAATGCAACCAATAATTATTTGTAGGATAATTGATTATACATAGGTCACCTTTATCCAACATAACATCAATATTTTCAAAACCATTCCGTTCAAATCTCATAATTCGTGATTCTCCAAGTGAAATACTTGCTATTTTTGTACCTTCATTCATTTCTTTATCTTTATGAGGATTTATACCAACTTGTCCTGAATTGTAAATTTGCAGAACACATGTATTATATTGTTGTTCAGTTGTTATAGATATTTTATCACGTAATTCTTTAAATTCTTGTTTCCAAGGATTCACTGGCGTTTTTATAATTTTTCCTCTAATTGTAATTATATATTCTTTTATGTCTCCATAAATTGTTTTATTTCTTTTTTTTGAAGGTTGTCCTGATTTTGTTAGTAATGGATTTTTCATATGGACAGGATCCGTTAAAATGGTCTTTAATAACTCAGTTGAAATATTTTCTTCCAAATATTTTTTATAAATAACTATGTTTAATTTGTTCAAAGGATTAGAATATTGTTCTATCATTTTAAATTTATTGATTTGTTTTAATATATAAAATAAATCAATTTTCTCATACCCATATTCTTAGACAAAGGGGCACATTCTTGGAATGATACTCGATAATTTATTGGCGACCGAGATGGGATGATGATAAATCATATGGTGATCTCCAAATGTTCTATGTAACGACACATTTTTATTATTATCAAATAGTAGTTTTACATAGGGGATATAGATATCGTCATCCATACCTTCCAAGATATGGACACTTTTATCAAATCCCTGTATCTTCTCAAAAAGAGATGGTTTGAGAATACATTCGATAATGGTTTTACGTAAATCGGTCAAATTTTGACGAAATGCGAGTTTAGCCATTTCATTTGCAGCAGGTTCATTTACGTGGCGTGCAATAAAATGGTAATAAATCTTGGCCACATATTCCGATCCAAGAATACGGATGGCACACCCCCAGAGTAAATCCGCAAGAGGCCATATATTTTTCCATATTCGAATGAATATTTTACTGGTTTTCTTGGACAATTTGTCCCAAATAGGGCGATAGGATACCAAATTTCGATGCATCTTGGCAGACGTTTCAAGATCAATGAGGGAATTTGCAAAAGAATAGTTCAAACGGGTGAGGATTTCAGCAGGATTACATAAGATGACACGGTCTGTCGGTAAAAATTTGGTAAGAGACATGGCGATAAGACACCCCGTCGAAAACCCTATGATAATATATTTTACGGATCCAGAGGGGCGAATCTTGGCCAAGACATGGCGACATTCTTCTTCCAAGGTAAAACCATGATGTAGATTCATATTATGGACTTTGTATTGTGTTAATCGCTGGAGTTCTTGGCACATAGTCTTGGAATAATCGGGACTAGCACCGAATCCACTAATAAAAATAATGATATGCATATATTTTACGACTATATCAATCACGATATAAATATTTATACCTTTTTATGATCTTTTTCCGATTTTTTGGTGTTTTTTATTGCATCTAACAATTCATTTTCGCTAATATGTTTTTGATACTGAATAACGTTTTGAAAACATATATAGGTATCTTCATCGGACGATGCAAATTCCTCGTCCAAAATATATTTGGCGCAAAATTCCGCTGTTAAAACTTGTGTTTTCAATAAATTCCATAAAGAAAACTTGGCGATGTTTTTTTCCAAGACGGAAATATCATATTTAACATATTCTAGACTGATATTATTGATTTGATCGTCGTTATTGAGCATTTTTGGGTGTTGTTTGTATTTTTCTTGAAATCAAATAAGCAAAACACCAAGAAAGGTATTCAATTTTATTTTATCAATTTATTGTAAGGATGATAAAAGAATTTGTAACATTTGGATGTTGGAATAAAGGATTATGTGATAAAACAGAAGAACAATCCAAGAATGGTTTGAGTGCTATGATGAAAGAATTGGGTAAATATGTAGAAGAAAATAAAATAGAATTCTTGGCTATTTCGGGTGATAATTATTACCCAGAGAAGGAAAAAGATGCGACAGGAAAAAAAACCAAAACGTGGAATCAAAGTGAATTTGAATCGGGATTTCAATGTTTGCCGCCAAATATAACTACTTATTTATTGATGGGTAACCATGATCTGGAATCGATAAAAATGATTGATAGTGAAAGTAAAGATAAACACTCTGAATGTCATACTGTCCAAGAAGAGGTGAAACAAGAGGGTGTAAAAATACGTAATTTTTACACATTATTTGGAGAAAGCACGATTGCGATTTTTATAGACACATCTATTTACAAAGGAATGAGTGAAGAAGATTTGCAATGTTATAAATGGTTTATGCGCAAAAATTTTGTAAATATACATGAGGCTCAAAATCATCAATTACAAAAAGTCAAAACGTTGTTAAAAAAGAATGTAAAACCCTCCAAGTCCAAGATACGAAATATTGTTATTCTTGGACATCATCCTATTTTTGGAGCAAAAATGAAAAAGGGGGGAGAAATAAATGAAAAATTGGATGATACGGGATTAGAATTCTTTTTAAACATCAGGACATTTTTAGGTGGTTCAAGTAAATATAAATTTTACTATTTATGTGCAGATATTCATAATTATCAACATAGCGAAATTATTCTTGGAAATAAAGGAATGGAAATGAGTATTGAACAATATATTGTTGGAACTGGTGGGGCGGATCTGGATAAAGTGGTAGATCTTGGACAAGGTTCTCCAGGTTCCAATCTTGGACGAAAATTAATTTTATCACCGGGTATAATAAAAAGTGCTACTTTATTCGATTGTAAATCTCAATATGGATTTTTAGTTTGTAAAGATGTTCCTGAAAAATTAGAATTTACATTTCAACCCGCTGATTTTGAATACAAAAATACGATGGAAGGGGGGAGTAGAAGAACGAAAAAGAAAGGACGCCGTCCAAGAAAAACCGTAAAAAATATATCATTATAATATATAATGCCGTTTATTACTACTTATAGTGGGGCCGTAGAAATTCTATCGAAAATCGGTAGAGGAAAATGTGAAGGAACATGTAAGTCTTCTTGGATCCGTAATATAAAATATGCTTTGAAAACCAAGACGAACCCATTAGGTTTAAGTGAAAAACAACGTAAAAACCTGACCGAAAAAATAAAAAGCGTTTCTGGAAGAAATGCGGTCAATGAGCATAGTAAAACACTGAAAAAATACAAGGAACGAAAGTCTCCTCCCTATCCAGCAAATGAAAATTGTGGAAAAAAAATGAAAGGTAACGATGGAAATATGTATGAATCTAGACCGAATAAGAATAATGTATGCTCTTGGAAAAAAGTGTAGAAACAACCTGTAATTCTTAGCTACTATTTATGATAATATATGTATTAGCATAAATAAAAAACGATGGTGTTTATTTCTTGGACTTGGTCTCTTTTTTAGACACAGAATCTATATTTACAAGAACATTTTGATTAGAATCCTTCTTTGATTCCATTTCCTTTTTTACTTGACAATACCTGTAATGCTGCATGAGAGATTTCTGGACAACCTTTTCGCAATACTTGCATATATTATCAGACTGAACTGCAGATGCTGATGCAAACTTGGACGATAAATATTTTTCAAGCGTGGGAATTTTTAATTCATTGATCGAAAAGGTCATTTTTTCATTGAAATCTCTGAGAAGTTTTACCAAATTACTCTTTTGATTCATATAATTAACGAATTCGCGGTTAATTGCATCGAGAGTGTCTTTATCGATAACGCAATCATCTTCATGATTAAAGGTTTCGTCAATCTTGGACTTGAAATGTTCAACAATATCAATGGCGACCTTTATTTTGTCCTTATCAAAATTCACCTCATGTAGATACAGTAAAACATTACCATTATTCAATTGTAGTTCGAAATTCTGCTTGTTGGCAATTCCTCTATGTTGTGCAAGCATAATACCGCAGCAATTTTGAATTTCACAGTCGCGAATGAATTTCTCGACATCCATTTTCGGAACATTCGTGCTACTATGGTCTTTATTCTCAATCAAAATCTTGGGTTTATCATTACGTATAAGCATTATATCTCCAGTTTCTTTCTGCTCGCCTCCCACATGATCAATTTGAGCACAAGGATAGAGCGCAAGCAGTATATTATAAACGATATGCTCTGAAACAGTGCCCTTGGTAATACCCTTTTCAAACTTCTTTAACATTTCCGAGACGCTTGCGTAAAGAGTTTGCTGCGTAGAGTTGTTCAATGTAGAAATTTCTTTGATTTCATTCAACCTTCTCTCCGTTTCAACCAGACGGTTTTCAATTCTGGATTCAGATGAGGATAAGAGTGTGATAAGTGTATTGTGCGATTGTCCCATAGATTGCGCAATATTATTTAAAAAATCATCCACTGCTTTTTTATCAAGTGATGATGACATGAGTTTATTTGTTTCGGACATTATAGATGTCTGAAATAATTGAAAGTGTGTATTGATATCCTTGGACATAACATCTTGGTTTCTTGGAATGAGATCAGATATCATGAGAGATGTCTTGTCCAAGAGCGCGCTATTATTTTCTTTGATAAGGGGTGCAATATGTTCTGCATTATTCAAGCTTAATATTTGTTTCAGGTTATCAATATATTCCTTTCTATAGTCATTCAACTTGAGTTCAAGTGAAGACGAGATATCACGCTGACACTTAGATACCGACGATGTAATACTCTCAATCTTGGAATCGATACTATTAAATTTGTCTAATAGCGTCGAAGCCATATTGGAATTCACTGATGTGTCGAGATCAAGCTGGAGTTTTTTTAATATATTCACGAACATGATGTTCATTTGTTCAAAATCTAGGCCGGATTTTTCATAAAATTCGAACACATCTTGGTTAGTTAGTGTGAGCTGAAAAGATTTTTCCATGATATATTCTCAGACACGGTGTCTTTAAGTCATAATTAGGTTTTCTAATTTGATCTAAATAGGACCTAGTAGAACCTAACTAGACCAAAATAGGACCTAGTAGGTACTAAATAGCCC
>Ga0209088_10001032_pt1 | contig 18536 bp, 31 predicted proteins | sample S_140625_EF_Meta_FD_187324 | JGI IMG/M metagenome (GOLD analysis project Ga0209088, IMG submission 187324) | Freshwater microbial communities from Lake Simoncouche, Canada to study carbon cycling - S_140625_EF_MetaG (SPAdes) (version 2) | ecosystem: Environmental > Aquatic > Freshwater > Lake ... | reverse complement strand
GTGTTAATGCCCCTTTAATACATTATAATACCTCTGGTTCTTGTGTTAATGCCCCTTTAATACATTATAATACCTCTGGTTCTTCTGTTAATGCCCCTTTAATACCTTATAATACCTCTGGTTCTTGTGGACTAAGCCTGCATAGCATAAAACGTGCAGTTTGTCAAGTTTTACCCCCCACGGCGCCACAAAACGTTACGAGATCCACACGAGACTCATACGAGATCGCTACGAGACTCATAAGACATCATAATACAGTACAATACTACGAGATCCGCACGAGATTCATAAGACATCATAATACTACGAGATCTTCATAAAACGGCATAAATCGTCACGAGATGCATATATACATACAACAATCTCGCACGAGATCTCAGGTATCATACTTGCATCTCGTCGAGATTTGTGCTATAATCATACAGTACCTCACAGGACCCTTACGAGTTATGTACGACGATTACGATCTCGACTACACTTACAGCAACGATTATGGGCAGGATCTCGATGCATATGCACAGGATCTTGAAGAGGAATACACACGAGATGGGCAAGATTACGAAACGCTTGCATACAGGCATTATGCATGATAGAATACTCACACATCGCACGAGACACTCATGATCGCACAGAAACGCCTTGTACGTGTTACATTAGACATCATGTGTTATGATGATCTAGATGTGGAAGATCTTGACTGGAAAGAGTTATTAGAACTTCAAGGTGATGAAGAAGTTCATTCTAGCATCAAAGATTATGCTCGTCTCTAGTCTTGTGCCAGTTTAAAAATTGACACAAAGTTATATAAATAATAGCACTTAGATCATTATATCATAGAGCAGCTCTTGAATTCTCCTACGGGACCAAGAATCAATCTGACAGATATAAGAACTGAGTGTTAGAGTTTAATAGGCTAACAGGGTTTAACTATAGGTTTCCCGATGTGCCGAATGCGGTCGGAATAGAATATCACTAACTCGTGTTTTTGAAGTGTCAAAAATATGAGGGTTTTTTGGTGTCTGGATATAATGATGTGCCAATTGCAGTAGTGGCACAGTGTTGCCTTGAAGTACCCCAAATCTGGTTTATGTTGGTTTCGTTCAACACAAACACCCCATGGTTTTCCTCACTCTTCCTCACTACGGTTGTGTATTCACTCTTTGCCCTCCGCAAGAAGATGGGAATGAATTGTACCATGCTCCCATTTATGCTGATGGTAGTGTAAATCTAGAAGAGTTTGCTCCTGTAGATTTAGACTCTGCAGATATTGATGAGATGGAGTTAATTGACATTCGTAATCGCCTTGTGCAAATGTGCCAGGTGTGAAAGTGGCACACACCCCCTTGCGCTTTGATCCGTGAGGGGTTAAATTACATTTGTTCCTGAGAGATCCAATGGTTTTCGTTAAATCCACCAAGAACAACTGCACCTATAAACTGGATGCAAACAATCAGCGGGTTTTGATGTATGCTCCCCTGCTGCCCGATGGTTCATACGAAACCGCAGGATCTGCCTACGATTGGGTAGAATGGGATCGTCTGGATGGTGATATCCTAGAGGAGGCAGATCGAATTCACAAACTGCTGCTGGAGGATGTGGCAGTTTGAGAACTGACACAAGGGGGGTTGCGATCCTGCTGCTGCCCTGTTACATTACCTTTGTTCCTGAGGGATTCCAATGACCCCCAACTGGCAACACAACTCTGGTAAGCATAAGCGAACCAAGGGAATGTGTAAGGGGAAAATCAAATCCCGTAAGCAAGCACTCAAAGCACTCAAACTCAAACTCCAACCAAACTGATCACCATGAAGATTATCTACACCCGACAGAATGCCGATGGCAGTTATGATCAGTGTGGAATGAATAATCAGCGTTTGACTAGTCACTACAAGACAACTTCAGGGTTTCTTCGTTATGGTATCCCGAGCAACTTCTATGGTAACACTTTGAAGTTGGAAGTGTGGTATGGTGATAACATCTACCGCAACCCTGATAAAGTGATGTATGTGACAGTCTGACTAGTGGCACAAGGGGGGTTGCAATGCCCCCCAATCCGTTCTACATTACATTCGTACCTGAGAGACACCTCATGCTGACTGGAAACGATCTGCTCACCCTGGTGAACGAGATGCAGGCACAAGAAACACCTGCTAAAATGTCTGAAATCGTTCGTGCCTGTGGGTATGAAATTGATGGCAAACTCAAGTATACTCAGTTCTACACTGAGTTGCTGGACGCAAAGGGACTTCTTGATAAGACACCCGAACCCGAAATCTCCGAGGAGTATCAAAAAACCTATGGTCGCCTTTGTGGTGATTATGGACAAGATGCCGTAGATACCTTCGTGGAAATCTACGGCGAAGAAAATCTTGACAACTTTGAAGATGCCTATCAGGGGCAATACGAATCGGAGCGTGATTTTGCCGAGCAATTCACAACTGATGTGTATGGTTTAGACATTCCTTCGTTTGTGATTGTTGATTGGCAGGCAACCTGGGATCAGGGACTTCGTTATGACTACGAGTTCCAAGATGGTTTCGTGTTCTCCAACAACTGGTAGGATTGTTACGAGATCGTGCGAGATGCATACGAGATGCACATGTATCTTATGTGCATCTTGCACGAGATCATATGACTGAGTGTATCATATTACAACGAGATGCACATAAGATACATGTGCATCTTGACGACATCATACATAACACGAGGAATGGGTTTGCCTCATCTATATCTAAAGTTACCCAGGTTGAGCAAAGATAATTCATAGGTGTTTTCATTGATTGGATGTTAAAGGCGGGGGGTGGTTCCCCTGCCTTTTTTCTTATCTTATGTGCAAGAATATGTGCTTCACCCCACTCACCCCTCCCCACACCATCTAGGTGTGCTTTGATATAATCAACTCATACCCCTTCGGGGTATGCCTTCGGCATCTCTTTAAAGTATAATATTAAAGCTTTATATTAATATCATCAAACCTAACAAAGGTATTATACTCAAGATTACAAGATGTGTCAAGCCCCTGAACCATTAGAGGTGCTGATGAGTCTGATAAGAACCTCTGATGTTACGGAGTGTGACAATCCCTTGACCTGGGTGCCCGAGGCGCTATGATGTACTCGTGGTTGAGACCTCTCTACATTCCCTCTCGCCACCAAAGAAAATGACTTTTGCTATTCCTGCTTTGAATGCTATTGAAACTGCTGTGGAGTTGACTGAAACTGCCATTGCATACGGCACCAAGATCTATGCAATTGGTTCTGAAATCTTCAGCATTACTGCTATTCTCTGGGTGCTGAACTTTCTGGGCAATGCTATTCAAAAGACCTACAATGCCGGGTTTGTTGTTGGTAAGTTCTACCGCACTTATCTTCACAAGCATCTCAAGGTTGCTGCGATTCGTATCATTGCTGCCACGATCTTTGTGAGTATTCTTGCATACGAGGGTGCCGTGGTAGTGTACAACAACCGCCACAAGATCGTGGCAGCAATCAACAACTTCCGCAACTTCCTTGGTTCTCAGTTTGCCTATGCATGAGTTGAATAGATCGGGGGGAGGCAAAGATGCTTCCCCCTTTATATACATAAACTGAATACATTTTTCACTTAAACTCATGATCTACGAAGTTGTTGTTCCTTCTGCACCCCAAGAAAATGTCACAATTGAAGATGACAGATATGCTGCACAGTTGTTGTGTGGTACATTAGCAGGAACATATGGATATGCCGAAGTCTTTGAAGATGGTATCAAGATTATAACCGATGCTCGATCTATTAATGTGCCAGTTGAGGAAGTGGCACAAGACCCCTAGACACCTGCCTCGTTTCGTTCTACATTACATTTGTTCCTGAGACACCTCATGACTTCTGCTGATCTCTGCACCACGATTCAGAAGAACCCTGAACTTCTGAAGACAATTTGTGATCACTATGTTTCTGTTGCAAACATCATGCTAGGTTTCTCCGAAAAATGTGGAGAACTCGTGCAGGGCGATTGCGAACTCTATCAAGAGCAGATTGATCGCCACAAACTCTATGATGTGTGACACCTTCTGAACTGGCACATCGGGGCGCCCTGCGCCCCTCAACCCTGCTACATTATCTTTGTTCCTGAGACACCCCACCATGTACGACGACCTCTGGATTGAGATTCAAGATGCCCCTGGTGAGATCTTTGACATCGACATTGATGAAGAAGAAGTGGAGCAATCCTTTGAATCTAAACTCAACTCCAAATACGACTTCTGAAACTATGGAAGTTCTAGAACTCAACCAAAAGGACATTCGTACCCTGCTGACACTCATTGAGTTCCACGATGATTGGGACGAAGTGAGTGAAATTGTGGGCACAGATGTTGCTCTACTCCATGCTAAAGTTGCCGCACTTCGTACCTATTGATTATGCCTGACACTCTCAATTTCACTGGCGACACTGTGACAGTTCTCGGACTGGTCGGTGTCATCTCCACTGGCATCATCGTGGTGCTATGCTTCACTCGTTACTTCAATTCTCCTCTGAGGAAATGACTTACCTCACTTCGGATGATCTCAACAATCTGATTCGTTTGGTTGAAGAAAACAACCAATACAACGATGATGATGACAAAGAGTTCTGGGACGATGTTATGATTCGTCTCAATCAAGAATACCGTCACTGTTTGGATGATTTCTAATGAACCGCACACTTCAACAACTTAAAGAGAGCGTAGATCGTTTGATTGAGCAACAAGGTGCCAACGCATCTTGTGCTGCGTTCATCTTCACTAAGGAGGATGTATTTGAGATGAACGATGATGGTGAAGAGGTGTATTGTAGTGAGGAAATCACTAACAAAGTCCTCAACGATTTGGATGAAACTGATTATGTTTTAGAAAAGGCATTTGACTGCATTGAAGATTACATCAAGGAGCACACAAAATGACTTCAATTTCATTTACATCTGGTGAGTTGTATGATATTATATCTGCTCTTCAACTTGTAGAAGAAGGAGTGTATGATGATGGAGATCATCAAGGTGCTGCTTATTATCAAAATATGATTCAACAATTTGAACTCATTTTTGATAAGTTGCAAGAACGTGTAGGAGAGGATAAAGTAGCACAACTTGTGCTTGCTGCCTGACCCGTCACGTTCTTTCCTAAACAAAATGACATTCGACCGCGATCAACTCATTGCTGATTATGCTCAGCAGATCCTAGATGGGATGGATTATAAAACAATGGAACGTTTTGTCTATGATAATTTGATTGAAAATCTGTCCACCTATAGTGATCAAACTCTAATGGAACATATATCAGAATATAGTCCCGAACTGCTAGGCGATGTGCCAGTTGACTAGGTGGCACAAGACCCCTAGGCACTGCCCCCAACCCGTGCCATAATACATTCAACAAGCGGGGGTGAAGCATCCCGCTCAAAACACTTCACTCAAAACAACCCCCTTTTTATTATCATGTTCCAATTCACTTCTTCCGCCATCGAAAACATCTCCGATGTGCAAGATGGCAAGGTTACGATCACCTTCAACGGTGGGCGTGACTACACCTACGGTGTTGCCGATGTTGAGCAATTCGTTTCTCAACTCTCTGAGGTTATCACCCAGAGCGACTCTGTGGGGCGCTTCATCAACACCTCCATTCGCAGTGAGCAACTGACCCAAGTTGCCGCCTGAGCAACTGGCACACGGGTGCCTCACGGCACCCTCACCCGTGCCATACTACCTTTGTTCCTGAGGGATTCACCCCATGACCGCTCTCTGCTTCACCGACAACCTCCAGATCGACGAACAGGAATCCTTCTGGGAAGACCTGGAGTGTGAGGAGCAATTCTTCGCCTGGGATGACGACCAGGCACTGGAGCAGTTCTCCCTAGAGTGCTGCTTCGGACCTGAGGAGTGACACTTGCGGGGGTGGCACACGCTGCCCCCACCTCACTCCTCCCGATCTGCTACACTGAACAAGTTCAACCAACCAAACCGATCATGACCCAGCAGCAACTCCTCCAGAACGCCCGCAACGTGATCATCGGCATGAGCGATGCCCAGCGCCAGTGCCTGAAGACCGCTGCCGTTGCCAAAGGGCGCACCGCCCAGCAGGTGAGCAAGGCAGGCACAATGCGCCTGGCGCTGTGGGTGAGCAAGGGGACCAGCGCCATCTGATCCCCCTGGGGGGCGCCATCGCCCCCCTTCCCGTGCTACACTGAACAAGTTCAACACCCGAACCACAATGGCAACCGCAACCCGCTTTCAGACCAACCTGCTGGACGAAACCTACAACGGTTGGACCAATTACAAGACCTGGAACGTTGCACTCTGGATTCAGAATGACGAATCTTTTCAAGATTACATCCAGGAGAATGACATCTGCTGCTACGAAGACCTCCTGGAGGCGATCTACGATTGCGGCAGCAAAGAGACCCCGGACGGTGTAAAGTGGAACGATCCTGAGATCAACCGGGTTGAACTCAACAGCGACTTGTTTGATCTCTGATCCCTACGGGGGGCACAACCGCCCCCCTTCCCGTGCTACAATTCTCTCAACCGCAACCCATCCCCATGCGCTTCGAAGTTCGCTACCAGACCCCCTACAACCAGTGTGAGTGGCGCTCCCAGTGGTTCAAAGACCTGGAGGAGGCAGAGCGCATGGTAGAGTTCTACCGCTCCTGCGGATCGCCCTCCCACATCTGCCCCTCATCGCTGGCACAACTGGAGCGGTGATGACAGGAACGGCAGCGCCTCAAAGACTGCCAACAAACTACAATCCCCCAATTCTCATGACCAAAGACCTTGCGATTTCTCTCCTCAAAGCTGGCAACAACGGCGACCAAATGCTCCAAATTCTTGACTCTATTGTTCTGGGCGATAGTGTTGACGAATCTGATGAGTTTGGCGCAGACGCTACACTTGATGCCATCGCCTTCTGAGCATACTGTGCCAACCCGCTAGGTGGCACAGCGGAGGGCAATGCCCCTCCCCTTTGCCTCTATAGTGATTTCAGTTCATCACCCGAACCACCATGCGCCTCAAGCAAGTGACCATCACCAGCACCGAAGTGGAACTGGCAAACGGGACCTGCGTTCTGTTCTCCTACCAAACCCCCGTTGCCGCCCTGGTGCCTGGCAAAGGTTGGATCCGCACCGCGACGAAGTGGAGCGTGACCACCAGCAAGCACATCAACCGCTGGCTGGCAGAGAACTGCGGCGGCGACGTTGCCACCGTGCCCCAGTGGGAACTGGATCAACTGGTGGCGTTCTGATCCCTACGGGGGTGGGTTGACACCTGCCCCCTCTACCGACTACAATTCTCTCAACCGCAACGGACTGATGACCGTGACCCTGACCCCCATCAGCAGCAAGGCGAAGAACCGCCTGGCAAACCAGATGGGAGGCAACCCCCTGGTGACCGTGGAGCAGCGTGATGGCAACGACCTGTTCTGCGTTTCCGCTGACGGCACCTGGTGCGCCTGGGTGAATTGCCTGACCGATCCGAACTGGGCAGTTCGCTTCTGATCTGCTACAATACCAAAGAACACCGCAACCGATCCGATGACCACCACCTGGACCCCCCAAACCCTCACCAGCGTGACCCTGCCCGAAGGCACGTGGGGGACCATCCGCACTGCTCTGATCTGCCTTTCTGCTGATGCCCAGATCCAAGGTCACGACTCCGACGCTGCCCACTGGTTGGCAGCGTTCAACGCTCTGAAGGAAGCGATGGGGGACTGACCCCCCATCCGTGCTACAATTCTCCCGAACCAACCGACACCGATCCGATGACCTCCAACCCCTACGTTGCCACCCTGATCGAAATGGGATACGACGAACAGGACTGCCGCAACGTTGCCGCCGCTGGTTTGGATGCCACCTACCCCCGCACCATCCACGGGCGCACCTATGCCACCAAGGCAGAATACGATGAGGCACTCCACGACTTCCTCAACGGGATCTGAGGGGTTCGCCCCTATCCGTGCTACAGTACCCCAGACAACCGCAACCGACTCATGCAACGCTACGACGTGATCTGCTCCGCTGCTCCCTGGGAGAATACCACCATCGACGAAGACCGTGCCTGGGATCTGTGCCTGGATCTCTCAGAGGAGTTTGGGTACGCTGAGATCCGCCAGGATGGGATGATCATCGGATCCTACAAAAACGGATCTCCCCTCCTCTGGTGAGGGGCATCCCCCGTGCTACAATTCACAAGCAAACCGCAACCGATCCGATGGCACTCCTGAGCATGGCAACCGATCTCACCACCCGCCAGACGATCTGGGTGGGCACCAACGTGGCAAAGGGGCGCCCTCAACTCAACTCCCACCGCCCAGACAATTATGGGCAGGCAATGGCGAAGGCAGGCATCGACGGGTATGGTGCTGCTGAGTTGGCAGACCTGCACTTCGACGGCACTTCCCGCACCTGCCCAGTTTCTGGGTGGCGCTCTGCTCAATGGGGTTGACCCCCTGCCCCTGATCGACTACAATTCCAAAGACAACCGCACCGCACCCGATGCCCACCCTGACCCCTGCCACCGACCTGAACGCTCTCTCCCTTGACGAACTGTTCTGCGAACTGTTCTGGCTGGAGGAGCAGCCCCAGACCCGCCAGATCAACGACGCTCACCTGAAGTGCTGGAATGCCATCGCTGACCGTCAGGCACGGATCGCTGACTGGAACGACTTCCTGGCAGGTTGACCCCCACCGGGGCAGGGGGTTGACTCCTGCCCCCTTCACCGACTACAATTCCAAAGCAACCGACACCGATCCGATGCCCGCCACCATCGCCACCGCCTTCACCCCCGACCAGATGCTGACCCTGGGGCACTCCGTGTTCAGCAGCGCCATGCGCTCCTGGGCACTGGTGGTGAACAACGACAACGATGCCGAACTGCTGGTCCTGTTCAACAGCAGCGACACCGTGTACCGCTACGCCTTCCGCGATTGGAGCGCCGCCAGCGACTGGGATGCTATCCGCCAGGAGGACGACTACGAAGATGCAGAACCGATCTCCTGGGGGAGCTGCTTCCACCGCTTCCTGGCGGAAGGAGCGATCCTGCCCATCGCCGCCTGACCCCTGCGGGGCACCTTGACGGGTGCCCCCTCCATCGACTACAATTCCAAAGCAAACCGCAACGCACCCGATGCTCACCTCCATCATCCGCACCGCCGTTCGCTCCGCTCTGATCAGCAAGGGACCGATGACCTGCTCCGATCTGGTGCGCTCCCTGGGTATGGACCCCCGCCGCCACAAAGGCACCATCCATGCCGTGATGGTGGATATGGAGAACGACGGCATCATCGATGCCATCCGCCTGAGCAACGGCAAGCGTGACCAGTGGTTCATCTACCCCACCGCCATCCGCAAGCGGGACCGTATGGTTGCCGCCCTGGTGGGTTGATCCAACGGGGGGGGGTTGACCTCCTCCCCATTACCGACTACAATTCCAAAGCAAACCGCAACCCAACCGATGACCACCACCACCATCAACGGCACCCAGTTCAGCATCACCCGCCTGCCCGTTGCCCACGGTGCCGCTGCCCTCCGCTGGGCAGATCGCATCAAGGGCGGCAGCACCCGCGTTCGCACCCACGGTGGAGCAGCAGGCAGCAGCGCCACCCGGATGAGCACCACCGCCAGCGCCCTGGGCGACGTGAAGTGACGGTTCGGGGGGTGGCACACCCACCCCCTATTCGTTCGTGGCAGGGGCAGTGTTATGGCGTTGCGTCCTTGTGGGGGGCGGGCGCCGTGGCTAAAACCCAATGGATCCCTCAAGCTATAAAGTGTTACCCAAGCTAGGTCTATATTACACAATAAACAAAAAAATTTTCAGTATAAAAAATTGCCCACCAGGTCTCACACAATATTAGTAATTACTATATAATTTTGAAAGATAAAATTCATATAGTTCAAAATGCAAAAAAATTCTGGGAAAAATATTCGCCCCATACAAGTCGATCCCATTACTGGTGAATATTATGTTATAATTCCAGAGTGGATCGCCAACGATCTTTCTTGGTATGAAGATACTGAGATTAAATTTAATGTGGAAGGAAATGAAGTATTACTTTCAGAATACCAACACGATTAAAGATTCGCCCTATTGACAACTCATACATAATATTGTATGATATACGTGTAATTGTACTAACTTATGGCTAAAGGATTTACGGTTAAAGCAAAGACTCCCACAGCAACACAAGAACCTGAATGGGATTATAATTTGGCAAAAGAAATGATACGTGGAAAATCCATCGTATTCTGCTTGCCTGGTAGAGGAGTTTCATATACTTACCTCAAGAGTTTTGTGCAACTCTGTTTTGATATTGTTCAGGCAGGGGCAAGCATTCAAATCTCACAGGACTATTCATCAATGGTAAATTTCGCCCGTTGCAAATGCCTGGGCGCAAATGTTCTTCGTGGACCAGATCAATTACCATGGGACGGAAAACTTCCTTATGATTGGCAGTTGTGGATTGATTCTGATATTGTTTTCAATACAGAAAAATTCTTTCAACTTGTTCTTATGGAGAAGGACATTGCTGCTGGATGGTATTGTACCGAAGATGGTCACACCACATCAGTTGCACACTGGTTAGAGGAAGATGATTTCCGCAATAATGGTGGAGTCATGAATCACGAAACTCTGGATAGCATCTCTAAGCGCCGCAAACCATTTACAGTTGATTATACTGGATTTGGATGGGTACTGATCAAGAATGGAGTTTTTGAACATTCTGAAATGAAGTATCCTTGGTTTGCACCGAAGATGCAAGTCTTTGATTCTGGTGATGTTCAGGACATGTGTGGAGAAGATGTATCGTTCTGTTTAGATGCGAAGGAAGCAGGATTTGAAATTTGGTGCGATCCTCGTGTTAGAGTCGGTCACGAAAAAACAAGAGTTATTTGACGAATGGCTAACAGATCTTACAATATTCTTTGTAAGGGTAGAAAGATATATTCAAATCTTACAGAGGAAGAATATTTCGATACTATGGAGGATCTGGCGGTAGAATTCTACCAGTCAGGTTCTCCAAAACCAGAAGATTTAGAAACTGAAATTATCGGAGATTAATTATGGCAATTAAAAAATCATTGAGTGGCTCTAAGATTATTGAGTCTAATCCCAAAAATACTCGTCAAGGCTGCGGTTCTAATACAAAGTATGCGGCATCGTCTCGTAATAAAGCGCGTAAGAAGTATAGAGGACAGGGCAAATAAAAAATGCTTCAGTTAAACCCCCAAATCCCAGTCGTTACTCCAAAAGGTAATGGTTGGGCATTTTTTTTAATTGACCGATCACAAGAACATGATCTTGAATGGATTGTGTTCTTGGATGATGGTGGCATATGTTGGACATTTAGAAATAAGGACATTAGAATTCAAAAAAATTCTACCTTTTCTCGTGAAAACATTTTAGATTTTTAAAATAAATAATCTTTTAGTGTGATCTCCTTATCTTGGAACGTTTCTCGATGGGCAAGCATCTCTTATTAGAGGTGTATAATGTCAAATACATCTTAATTAATGATGCAACTACTCTTGAAAAGGTGATGGTTACGGGAATTAACCGTGCCGGAATGACAATTTTAAACATCTTTCAACATTGTTTTGTACCTCAAGGATGTACGATTGTCATTTCACTTGCAGAAAGTCATGTTTCTTGTCATACTTGGCCAGAAGAAGGTTGTTTGGCAATAGACGTTTATACCTGTGGTGAAGGAAATCCTCGGTTAATTGCATTGGAACTTTTAAAGTATCTGGATTCTTATGATTATTCAATTCGGGAAATTGATCGTTAAATAGATGTAGGGGAGATAGCAACCTCCTTCAAAAAAAAGTTCTGTTTTTTACCAAAAAACAGGAGCTACAATGTCAAATTTACCAGTCGATAGAGATTCTAATTACATGCACACAATGTGGGGAACCACAAAATTAGTGACGGATTATTCGGATAATAGGAAAGTGATTCAAGAAATTATGCACGATGAGATTCCAAAAAATAAATATAATCTCACCGAACAAATGCATCAAAAAATTCGCAATGATAATGACTATGATGATTGGGATTATGGAACTGAACCATCATATGGTCATTCCTGGTAGTTCATATAAATAAAAAAAATAGTTAAATTCTTTAATGTCTGCAACGAGAATATCCAGAAAATTTAAGGATATTAGTTTGTCTTTTGACATGCATCCAGTAACTAAGGATATTCTCGTTTTAACTGATGAGAATGCTATTAAAAGATCAATTCGCAATATTATACAAACAGTTCCAAGTGAAAAATTTTTCAATTCTACATTTGGTTCTGATGTAAAAACAACTTTATTCGAATTTATTGATTTTGGTACTGCATCGTTACTTCAAAAACAAGTTGAGATTGCAATTAATAATTATGAATCAAGAGTAAATAAAGTCAAGGTTGAAGTAGACCCAAGACCTGATGATAATGCTTTTGAAATAAACGTATTTTTTAATATCATTGGGCAAGATTTTCCATCACAAACATTTAATTACATTTTAGAGGCAACAAGATAAAATGCCTTTTACAAAATTTGCTGATCTAGATTTTGATCAGATAAAAACATCAATTAAAACTTACTTAAGAGCAAATTCTAATTTTACGGATTTTGATTTCGAAGGTTCAAATTTTTCCGTCTTAATAGACACTCTCGCATATAATACTTACATTACTGCGTTCAATTCGAATATGATAGTTAATGAATCCTTTTTGGATTCTGCAACTATTAGAGATAATGTAATATCACTTGCAAGAAACGTTGGATATGTTCCAAGATCAAAAACATGTGCGAAGGCAAATATATCATTTAACGTTAATCTTCCAGTTGCAGCATCTTCACCAAGTCAAATTATTCTTAAAGCAGGACTTGTTTGTGTAGGATCGGTAGAAAATACATCCTACACATTTTCAATTCCGGAGGACATTGCAACAGTTGTTGATACAAATAGTAAAATAGCAGCATTTAATAATCTAGAGATTTGTCAGGGAGTATTCTTAACGAAAGAATTTGTAGTTAATAATTCAATCAGTCAAAAATTTATTTTAGATAATCCAAATATTGATACGAGTACAATTATTGTTAAAGTAATTCATTCTGGAAATGAAGTTGAGTATAAAAAAGTAGATAATATTCTTAAGATTGATAAAACATCTGAAATTTTTCTAATTCAAGAAATTGAAGATGAAAAATATGAAATATTATTTGGTGATGGAATCCTTGGTAAAAAATTGGAGAACGGAGTTACTGTAAAGATAAGTTATATTATAACTGATGGTATTGATGGTAATGGACCTTCAGTATTTTCTTATTCTGGATCTATAACTAATTCATTAGGAATATCACAAGAACCAGTAGGAACTGTATCTATCTTAACAAACTTTGGGGCATCTGGAGGAGGCGACATTGAATCAATTGATTCAATTAAGTACTTTGCCCCTAGAGTTTATTCTTCACAGTACAGGGCGGTTACAGCAAAGGACTATGAGGCAATAATTCAGTCAGTATATCCAAATACAGAATCTGTTTCCGTTGTTGGTGGAGAAGAATTGGTTCCACCACAATATGGAAATGTTTTTATCAGCATAAAACCTAAAAATGCATATACAATTTCTGATTTTACAAAGTTTAATATTCTTTCAAAATTGAAGCAATATAGTATTATTGGAATAAATCAAAAAATTATTGATTTAAAACTATTATATGTTGAGATTGATTCATCTGTTTATTATGATTCTTCCAAAATTTCAAACGTTAGTGATTTGCAGTCCAAAATAATATCAAATCTTGATGTTTATTCAAAATCTACAGATTTAAATAAATTTGGAGGAAGATTTAAATATAGTAAAATTGTACAAATTATCGACAATTCTGACACCAATATTACTTCAAATATCACCAAGGTTAAAATTAGAAGGAACTTAAATTGTGTAATATCACCAAATACATTTTCACAATATGAATTGTGCTTTGGAAATAAATTTCACAAAGAAATTGGGAAATATAATATTAAAAGTACCGGATTTACTATTTCTGATGTTATAGGAACTGCTTTCTTTGTTGATGTTCCGGTTGCGGATAGTAATATTGGATCGTTGGCAATTGTTAGGAGAAACGATTCTACTAATTTACTTGAAGTAGTTAAAAAATCAATAGGAACAGTTAATTATGATACTGGAGAAATTTTAGTTAATACTATAAAAATTACAGGAACTTCATTACCAAATAATATTGTCGAAATTCAAGCATATCCAGATTCAAATGATGTTATTGGGTTAAAAGATTTATATGTTGTTTTTGATGTTACAAAAAGTTCAATAAATATGGTAAAAGATACAATTTCTTCTGGGGAGCAAATTTCTGGAGTTAATTTCCCATCAACTTCAAGCTACTCAAACGGAAATTTAACGAGGTAATATGATAAGTACAGGTTTCGAGCAAAGAGTAAAAATACAACAAATTATCGTTAATCAACTTCCTGAGTTTATTTTGGATGAGAATCCAAAATTTTCAGAATTTTTGAAGCAATATTATATTTCTCAAGAATATCCTGGAGGTCCAGTTGATATTGCAGAAAATTTGGATCAATATTTAAAGTTTGACAACTTAACTCCAGAAGTTATTGCTGGTAATATTGGTCTTACTACAAATATTACCTCTACTGTTGGAATCATTACAGTAACAAGTACTAAAGGATTTCCATCTCAATATGGATTGCTGAAGATCGATGATGAAATTATAACCTATACTGGAATTACTACAAACACTTTTACGGGATGTATTCGTGGATTTTGTGGTATTGTAGATTACCACCAACCCATTAACCCAGAAGAACTTGAGTTCTCTACATCAAAAGCATCTTCACATAATGTACATTCTCCTGTCACCAATTTAAGCTCATTATTTTTAAAAGAATTTTATAAAAAATTAAAATATTCATTTGCTCCAGGATTTGATGGTGTTGAGTTCAGTCCCAATTTAAAAGTTGATAATTTTCTAAAAAGAGTAAGAGATTTTTATGCTTCTAAAGGTACAAATGAATCGTTTAAAATTTTATTCAATGTTCTTTATAATACCGATCCAAAAATTTTAAATACTGAAGATTTTTTACTAAAACCCTCCGAAAGTGAATATATCCGTAGAGAAGTTTTAATTGCAGAATTAATTACGCCAGAATCAAATCCATATAATCTTGTTGGAGAAGAAATAAGAAGTGATGATGGAAGTGCATCTGGACCAGTATCAAAGGTTGATATTATAACAAGAAATGATAAAATTTTATATAAAATTGAACTATTTTCTGGATATGATGAAAACACTTTAATTTTTGGAAAATTTGCAATTACTCCAAAAACTAAAATATCGGACAATATTTCTATAGGATCATCTGTCATAACAGTTGATTCTACTGTTGGTTTTGATGTTAGTGGATCATTTATTTGTAATGATAGAGTTATAACTTATAGTGATAAGTCTATTAATCAATTTTATGGGTGTACTAATGTACTAGAAAATATTTTAGCAGGATCCGACATACGGTCCGAAAAAATTATATATGGATATGAAAATGGCGATTTAACTAAAAAAATAGAATTAATAGTACAAGCATCTCTTTCAAATTTAGAAAATGTTGATAATTTAAACTATGCAAATGTTAATGATAATATTTTATTTGAAAATTTTGGTGATAATATTTTAAATTCTGGAAATTCATTTAAAGAAATATTATTTAATTCATGGATCTATAATATTAGATCCAGATATGAAATATCCGAAGTTTCTAATATTGCTGAAAATACTGCCGGAATAACCTTATATGAAATTCCAGATAAATCATCATTAAAAGTAAATGATCGTATTGATATTTTTAAAAAAGATTCTGTAGATACGGTTTTAGAAAATGTTCCCATAACTTCAATTGATGGTAATAAAGTATTTTTAGATAAAAAAATACCCGGAGTAAGTTCTGACCAAAAATTAAGTATTATTAGAAGATATGATTATGCATCAACTTCAAATAATTCTGTAGTATTAAAATATCCAAATATTCTTTCAAATGTACAGAATACTTATAATGAAAACGAAGAATATATTTACGTTGCATCAAATTCTTTACCATCAAATACTATAGAAAAATCTATAAAAATTGCATCTAGAGATATAAATTCTAATGATGATGTTGACAATTTTATCTCTGAGCAAAATAATCAAACTTTTAAATATTCAGTTTTAGTTTTTCAATTTGAAAATGATGTCCCATTTATTACAGGAGACTCTGTAATTTACACCCATACTACAAATAAACCAATCATTGGACTAACAAATAATACAGAATATTTTGTTGAAGTTTTGTCTAGTAAAAATAGAATAAGATTATATTCATCAAGATCATTTATTGTAACTGAAGAATTTATAGAAATTGATAAAATTTATGAATTAGGAAACCATAAATTTACACTATCTTCCGAATTTGGAAAAATTTTGGCACCAAAAAAATCTTTGACCAAGTTTCCTATAAAACAAAATTTTAATTTTAATAGTCAAACTCCAACAGAACCAGGATCTCTTGGAACACTTATTAATGGTGTTGATATCATTAATTATAAATCTAATGATAAGATTTTTTATGGTCCATTAAAAAATTTAAGAATTATTAATAGTGGAATTGATTATGATGTCATAAGCCCACCAAAAATAATAATTTCTAATTCTAGTGTTGGGTTGGGAACAACTGCATTAGCAAATGTTGTTGTTAGTGGATCAGTTAAAAACGTAATTGTAGATCCACAAAAAGTTTCCATCAAGAGAATTATATCTGCCAAAATATCTGGTGGAAATGGATCTGGAGCAATTTTGGAACCAATATTGTCATCACAATATAGAGAAATTGAATTTAACGCACTCCAAAGTACAAGGGGTGGAGGAGTTAATATATCTGATGAGTCCATTGTTTTTTCAGATTTTCACAAATTAAAAAATGGTCAAAAAATAGTTTACAATTCCAATGGAAATCCCCAACTTGGTATTGGAACTTTCAATGGTTCAAATACTTCTCAGGAAAAATATTTGCAAAACGGATCAGTATATTATCCAAAAATTTTGAATACAAAAGCAATACAACTTTATTATTCTCAATCAGATTTAAACAGTGGAATTAATACAGTTGGATTTACTACAGAAAACACTGGCGGAATTCATAAATTTAGAGAATATGATGAAATTAAAGTATTATCTAAACTAAATGTTCTTGATGGTGGATCTGGATACACTAACAGGTCTTTATATGTAAAATCTTCCGGAATTTCAACAATATCAAATACGATTAACTATATTAATCACGGATTTAATGATGGGGAAATAATCAATTATTCGCACGAATCCTTAGATTCTATTTTAGGTCTTTCAACTTCTAAACAATATTATATTTTAAAAAATACCAATGATAGTTTTCAACTTTCAGATGCTGGATATATAAACGTTGGAATATCTAAAACGGATTATAATAGAAGAAAACCAATTAAGTTTGAGACAAATCCAACAGGATATCATATTTTTTCTTATCCAAAAATTTCTGTAGATTTGGAAGTTGAATATTCTGGATTTATTGGCACAATAACAGCAACTCCCGTAGTTAGGGGTGAAATTATAGATGCTTATCTGTATGAATCTGGAACTAACTATGGATCAAATGTTCTAAATTTTCACAAAAAACCTACAGTAACGATAAAAAATGGAAGTGGTGCTCAGTTAAAACCAATTATAATTAATGGTAGAATTGTTGCAGTTGAAATTCAACTTGGAGGATCTTTTTACCCATCCAGCATCAATTTAGATATTTTTGGATCTGGATTGGGGGCAGAATTGAGAGCCAATATTGTAAAAGGAAGAATAAATTCTATAGTTGTTATTAATGGTGGAATTGGGTATGATGAAAATACTCAAATTAAAGTAAGTGTTCCTGGTAAAAATTTAAAGTTAGATGTCTCTGTTAGAGAATTAACTATTAATAATGTAGAGAGATTTTCTGACCAAATTTTAACTGATTATAATGGTGATTTGGCATATGGTGTATGTGGATATTTGCCAGAAAGAGAAGGAATCTTATTTGCCGATCCGGATACAAATACTGGTCATTCCAAGATTATTGGGTGGTGCCGAGACGGCAATCCAATTTATGGACCATATGGACATAGTGATCCAAGAAATTTTAATTCGGAAATTATTAAATTGCAGTCTGGATATTCCTTAAATATAGAAAATGTAGATAATAGGCCTTTAATATCTGATTTTTCGGAAGGATTTTTTGTTGAGGACTATACTTTTGAAGATTCTGGACAATTGGATAAGAGTAATGGTAGATTTGAAAAAACTCCAGAATTTCCACAAGGTGTGTATGCATATCATGTTGGAATAAAAATTGATCCAAATAGTGGAAATTTTATTCCAGAATTTCCTTATTTTGTGGGAGAATTTTATAGATCTAATATTGAAGATAACTCTTATATAGATCAAAATATTGATTTTA
>Ga0209088_10001031_pt1 | contig 18545 bp, 32 predicted proteins | sample S_140625_EF_Meta_FD_187324 | JGI IMG/M metagenome (GOLD analysis project Ga0209088, IMG submission 187324) | Freshwater microbial communities from Lake Simoncouche, Canada to study carbon cycling - S_140625_EF_MetaG (SPAdes) (version 2) | ecosystem: Environmental > Aquatic > Freshwater > Lake ... | reverse complement strand
GCGACTGTCAAGCACAGCCTACAGATTCTCCGCTAATCATCCATGTCGGACACCGATACTACGATGTCCATGCCATTTTACGCCGATATGCAATTGTTACTTGCACTCACTAGGCTACCCTGTGGCTCCAACTACCTCACATTCCGAACGACCATAGCCGTTCGGTGTCTGTAGTGTGGCGGAACGATTCACTTGCTCATTCCTGTCGTACTGCCAATCCGTGAATTCCGTGAATCGGGATTCCGTGATTCGCCGTTGCCGACCCCAACACTATGACAGACCCCAAAACAAATTGCAAGTTCCAATTGACACACCGAATTTTCACCCCTGTTCCATACGCATAATGCCTACACAAGAATCACACGCCAATTCCGCATGTTGGCAAAACCCCATATACCCGACAGTAACTTACCCTCGGTCAGCCCCTCGGATGATGCACGGGTGATGCGCATTATGCGAGGGTGGCACGATGCAAAAACGGTCCCCGATTATGGTGCCAATTCATAATCAAATCGCCGACCATAATCTCGTGTAGCGGCAGGTGCATGTGCATGGGGGAGCATGGGGGGGTACGCCCCTACACATATTTATTTATAATAGGAGGTAGAGCCGAATTGTTAAAGTTTTATATGAGGGGTGGCACACAAAAAAATATAATGTGTTATTTTTTTGTAACTTGTTTCCGTGCTGTCCGTGCTGCTTTGGTGTTTGGTACGAATTGTTTTCCTTGTGCAGTGCCTTTGCGTTTCGCTGCACTGGTTGCAGCGTACTGTGATGGTGACAGTTTCTCTATAGCCTTTTTTGGCAAATAGCGTTCTCCTGTTGCTTTGGGTCCTTGGGTGGATGGTTTACCTGATTTGGTTGTCCATTTTTCTTTAGTCCACTTACTTAAGGATTGTTGTTTGCTACTTTTGGGTCCTGTGTAGCCGCCGCCTGCTTTCTTGTAGCGTTGTGCTACGAGTTGGGCTTTGCGTGCAGACCATTGTCCTGCGGCTCCTCCTGATGTCCCTGCTTTTACTGACGATAGGATTCTTGCTCTTAGTGCTGGGTTGGTGTAGTTGCTTGCTGCCATTAACAGTCCCATTTGCGCAAAGCGAGTGCTTTGCGTGTTGGTCGTCCTTTAGCATCTTTCAGTGGTCCTTTGGACCCACCCATGCGTGCGCAGAATGATTTGCGTCTGGCAGCCGATTTGGGAGATTTGGCTGCTTGTTTTGCGGAGACAGGTGGCTTCAGGGTGCCACCTGTTTGCTTTTTATAAGAGGCACGACCTTTGGCGTTTAGTCCGCCTGCTGGGTTTTTACCTTCTTTTCTTGTCCATGCAGCAGTTTTATTTGCCATGTGATGCGCCAGACATCATCTTCCCGTTAGGCATTTTGTGCATCTTTTTTGGTCCTTTGGATTGGGATGACTTTTTATACATTGCCCACATTTGTGCTACTAGTTTGTTAGATGCTTGTTCCCATACAGGTTGCGGATAGTAGTCGGCTATGTCAGATTCGGACAACGAATCCGCTAAAGCGGATTGCGCTTCTTTCAATGTTGAATGTTCTGCAACTTTGAAACCTTTGGTTTCTTTTTTAACATAATCGTAGGCACCCATTTGGCGTTCTGCTTTATCATCAGATGGAGGTCCACCAATGCTTGATGGTTTTTTAGATGATTTGGCTGCTTTAGCCTCTTTGTAGGCGGCTTGTCCTGCAGGTGTGTAAGCGAAATGTTTGTTTCCTAATTTGGGCATTGTATGTTCCTATTCCTTTTGTCCACGCTAAAACTGAATTGACATAAAACCAACGGATGTTGGTTTTATACTTAACCATACAAGAACATGTAGTGCAGGTCGTGTAACTCCCTGCACCTATTACACGAGTCCCCCCCCGTAGGTCCCCCCATTAATGTTCCCTCCGTTCCCTATCATAGAAACAGATACAGCACGGGGAACCTATCACATAAAGGCATGGACAACATTCTAGATGAACGACAAGAAAAGTTTTTAAACTGGCTACTAGTACCCCAATCACATCGGGTCCCATCCTCCCAAGAAAAATACGCTATCCAAGAAGGCGTGGACGAAACCACATTACGCAGGTGGAAAAAGAAACCGATGTTTAAAATGGAATGGGAACGCCGAGTAACCGACTTACAGCAATCACCAGAACGAACCCAAAAAATTTTGGATTCGTTGTACGCCCGTGCCTTAGAAGGAGATAACAACTCCGCCAAACTATACCTACAAGCAACGAACCGTCTAGCCCCAACACAGTTACATGTAGAACACTCCCAGAAACCATCAGAAATATCTGACGCAGAACTAGATGCCCTAATAGCGTCAGTCGCTCATTCCGAGGTTGAGTCCCGTAAGGAACAGAAACTACTATAAATGAGTCGGCTAATTGAATGTCCGACTTGTGGTTGCGAGTATCCTCCTGAGGCTACTCGTTGGCTTTGCCCACAATGCGGATATAAAGATTCTTGTTGCGAGGGTGAACCAAGGAAGATGAGGGATTATGACAACAACTAACGATGCAATGTTTGAAGCATTGTCAGTTGCGTATCCTGATTCTGGTCAAACTTTGGGTGACTTGCTGTATGCTTTCTGGTCTGAGAAGGGCTTGGAGTATCGTGGGACGCTGGCTTACCAGTTCTTCAAGGATGAGGGTGCGGTAGGTGAGACTCTTGGCGATTTGTTCAATAGTTACTTTGTGGATGTGTACCCAATTCAGTTTGATATTGAGAACTTTGATATAGGTGATTTTGACGAGTGGTTAGAATTAGAGATATTTGACCGTTATGATACGGTTGAGCAAACATTATTTTCCCTTTAGGGAACGAAAGGTTATATAGATATGGCAACATTTACTAAACTAGCATTACAACCAGCAGGCACCACAGGTGACGGTCTGGGTATTACCGTTGTTGCTACGGCAACAGCAGGCACAGCAATTCACACTGCATCAGCAACAGCAACAACGATTGATGAGTTGTGGTTGTATGCGGTAAACACTGATACATCGGCACGAACACTAACTATTGAATTTGGTGGTGTTTCGGTGACAAAGGACATTATCCAGCAAAGTATTGCTGCTTCTCCTTCTGGGCTTGTTCTTGTTTGTGCTGGTCTTGTTGTTCAGGGTAATGCAACCCAAAAGGTTATTCGTGCGTTTGCTTCTGCTGCAAGCAAGATTGAGATTTTTGGTTTCGTAAACAGAATCACGGCGTAACTATGACTAGGTACGCACAGCGCACACTCATACAGCAACCGTCTATCGCTAATTGGGGTAAGGCTGCTTCTGGTATTGGTGTCAAGGATGGTTATGGTGTCGCTACAGGTGGCACAAGTTCACCTATCACGGTAAGCACAGTCAACTACACAATGCTCACATTTTCGGCAAGCGCAACCTTGACGGTCACAACTGCTGGTCTATTTGATGTCTTGATGGTTGGTGGTGGAGGTGCAGGTGGCGGAAACGGTGGGTCAGGTGGCGGTTCAGGTGGTGGTGCAGGTGGACTCGTAACCGCAACTATTTACTTAGACGCAACAACCTATTCTGTTGCTGTTGGTGCGTTAGCAGTTTGGGCTGGTGGTGCTAGTGGCATAGCAGGTTCAAGTTCTATTGGTTCTACAACTATTGGTGCGTTGGTTGCCCCTGTTGCTTTAGGTGGCAACGGATACTCAGGTGGCGCAACGGATACAGGGGCACTGCGAAATTGGGGCTTGTATCCTTCTGGCACATCTGCTAACACAACCACCGTGTCTTCTCAAACAAACAACGGTGGAGCAGGTTCAGGTACAAACGGTGCAGGAGGAGGAGGAGGAGCAGGAGGAGCAGGAACGGCAGGTGTGGGTTCTGCTGGTGGTGCAGGTGGAGCAGGATTTGATGCGTCTGCGTGGCGTGGCGAAGTTGCTTTGACAACACGATATGCCGCAGGTGGTGGAGGAGGAGCAACAACTACTGGTGGGGCAGGTGGCGCAGGTGGAGGAGGAGCAGGTTCAAGTAGTGGTGTTGGCTCGGCATCAACGACAGCAGGTTCAGGTGGTGGTGGCTCGAACAGTGGTGGTGCTACTGCTGGCGGTAACGGCTCTAACGGAATTGTCTTGATTAGGTTCAAGATATGAAATATGCAGCAGAAATCAGCACAGGAGTAGTGACGCAAGTTATTGTTGGCGACTCTGTTTGGGCTAACAACAATCTTGACGGTGAGTGGACTGATTGTTCAGGTGCAGACATACCAACAGCGTGTATCGGTTACACTTGGAACGGCACAGATTTTGTTGCGCCAGTAGTTGAGCCTGAATAATGTGGCTCGCACTTCTCGTTGGCTGATATTTGCTCCTGTCGCAATACTCGCACTGTTCGCACCATCCGCTAACGCTGAACCGATAGCAGGACTACAAACCACTTATTACGCAATAGATACCGTACCTCCCACACGGTCAGACAACATCTATACCGTTTGCGGTAGTGAAGTGGAAAACAACATCAACCGTTCCTACAACGGTGAACCCTTTCAGGATTGCACTGTTGATTTGTTTATGGTTCACATGACAGGGTTTATAGAAATTCCTGAACATAACACCATAGAGTTTTGGTTAGCATCGGACGATGGTGGCATAATTAATATTGATGGTAATGAGTGGGGTAACTGGTGGGACCAAGGTTGCACTTGGATGGAATCAGGTCCCCTAGACATTAGTGCAGGCAGCCAACCACTAGACTTTTGGATGTACGAGAACGGCGGCTCATCATGCATACTTTTGGCGTGGAACATTGACAACACTGGTTGGTCAATTGTTCCTGACGAAGCGTTTACAACTACTTATATGGAGACAACGACTACAACATGGGAATCTACCACAACATCCACGACCCTAGTGATGACCACTTCTACTATTGCACCATCTACGACTGTGCCTGTGATAAGCCAACCGACTTTTACGACACTTCAAACAATTTCCACATACCTGCCAGAGCCGACAATGCCAGAACCGCCAGCAACGGTTCCTCTACCACAAATAGAGCCACCAGCCATGCCAGAGATACCACCCCTCGTACTACCAGAGATTGAAACATATCCACCAGAAACATTAGAACTACCTCCTGACACTTACCCTACTATTGAGCCACCGCAAACGCTACCGTTTGTCGGTGAACTGCCAGAACCACCTGACACAATTATGTTACCACCTGACATTATGCCTGAGCCTCCTGACACAATGCCTGAACCACCTGCGATGCTGCCAATTGATTTAATTCCAGAATTGCCACCTGAACTTGTCCAAGCCCTAGAGGATGCCACTCAGGATGTGTCTTTGACGGATGAACAGTTTGACTTGGTTGTGGAATCTATTGCCGACTTAGAACCAGAGGAAGTAGTAGCACTGATTGAGCAAATTCTTACTACCGCAGTAACACCAGACCAAGCAACAGAATTGGCATCCAACCCAGATGTGCTTGCTGTTGTTACTTCGGAACAGGCAGAAGAAATTTTTGCCACTATTGATGTAACCGAATTAGATAACACTCAACTGGATGCTTTGATTGAAGCAGTTCAGTCCGCCCCTATGGGCGTGCGTAAGGCATTTGAAAAGACCATAAACATCTTTGATGATGGTTTGGGTGATTATGTCCCTACTGGTTCTAATGTCCCCGTACACAGCCGTAGGACGCTTATAGCGGTGGCTGCTGGGGCTGCCACCGTTGCTGCAGGTCAACGAAGGAACAAATAGTTTATAGTATGAAGAAGATTGTATCCGAAATTCATGGTTTAACTTGGACATTGGCTGGAACTGGTATGGTTCTGATTACTTTGTCGGGTTCAACTAGGCGTTTTGGTATACAGATAACATTGGTAGCCATCATAGTTCATATGGTTGGCGCAATTTTGGGAGATAAAAATGAATAACCGTAATCAGTCAGTTGACCAAACCGCTAAAGGTGGCGTTCTTGGTATTGTGGTCTATTTGTGTGTAAAATATAATGTTGACCCTGCGTTGACTGCTATGGCTATGCCTTTGGTTGCCGCAGGACTGTCATGGGCATCTACCAAAATTGGTGACCCAACAGTTGCATCGTTCATTGGCTCTAAGGCTTCTCAAGGTAAGCCGTTGACTGTTAAGAAAGCAGCCAAGAAGGCTGCCAAATAGTGGTTAAGAAGAAGTCACCTATAGATTTTGGTGATATTTGGAATGGTGACAACGAATCTAAGCGTAAGGCTAATGCCGTCCTAGAAAAGATGGGCATGCCTTCTGATTATAAATTGCAGTATATTGCTGAAAAAGATATGAAGGGTCAATACCTTAAAGGAAAGAGGAAAAAGTAATGGCTGCTAAAAAGCGTAAACCTGCTATAGATATGGGAAATCGCACTCAATACGATTATGCGGGTCAGGATGATAGCGGTGGTGTTTATGAAACACCAAGCAATACAGGTTTTGGTAAAACTAAAAGTTATTATAGAAACACTCGTGAAGTTATGCCAAAACAAATGCCCCGATATGATTTACCAATAACTTACACAGCATTGCAATCAAAATTGGCTAAGGCTGCTAAGGCTAAAAAGAAGAAAAAATAGTTGAAACTATTTATAACACCATTCAAACCCTGCAAACATCTAAAGGGCAAAAAGCCTAGTGATGTGACCTCTGCCATCTTGCGTAAAGTAGTCAAGGGTGGGTCTTTGGAGTTGTGTGCTGCTGACGCTTGGGAGGCTATGGAGGCTTCAGCAAAATTGGATGGTATAGATTTGGCTCCGACCAGTGTTGGGGACATGTTTCGCAGTATAGCCCAACAAAAGGCTGGGTTTATGCAACGCTACCAGACCGATGAAATTGCTAATGCGTCTACACGAACCTATAATGGTGTTAAGTATTATTTGAAACCTAAAAATGCGCCGTTGGCTGCACCGAACGATGATGCTAAAACATGTTCTAAACATATGTTGGGTGTTGCTGTTGATGTTGCAAGTTCTAATGGTGCTAGACTAGAATGGATGTTTAATAATGTTGCTAAATTTGGTTGGTCTTGGGAAGTTGTACCCGATGAACCTTGGCATCTTCGTTATGTTGCTGGGGATAATATTCCTGAAGCAGTAACAGCATGGTTGCAAACTAAGTAATATATTGTCTATGGACGGCTGATGTCGTCTGGAATAGAGTTATATGAAGAAACTTTTGATAGTCGCTATTTTGTGTTATTCTTTGTTAGGTGGAACTGTTGTCCACGCTAAGAAACCAATGGATTTGATGTGTGAAAATCGTGAAAACATTATTCGGTTTGTTTCCGAGGACCGTAAAATGATGTTACAAGTTGATTACATTATGCACCGTGAATCACGGTGCAGACAACTGGCTTTCAACCCGAATGACCCTAATGGTGGGTCTTACGGGTTATTTCAAATCAACGGATATTGGTGCCAGCCATCAAAGTATTCTAAGTTGGGTTGGTTGCAGGAGAAAAAGGTTTTGAAAACTTGTGCTGATTTATGGGACCCGATTATAAACGCTAAGGCGTTTATGGTTATGTATGATTATGCGGGTTGGCAACCTTGGGGTGGTAAACCTTGGATTTAAATGTTTTGTTAAACGAAAAAGAGTGGCGTTTATGTCGTGGACCAGAAAACGCCACCATAGAAGAACAGTTGGCTGCGTTCCAATACTTTTGTTCCACCTACTGGTCTATTAAACATCCCGAAAAGGGTCGTATCCAGTTTGAGTTGCGTGAAGCGCAAATGGAAACCATGCGTGCGTGGATGACCGAACGCTACAGTATCGTTCTGAAGGCTAGACAAATTGGGTTTTCTACTTTGGCTAGCGCATACTCATTTTGGTTAGTGTTTTTTCGTCCAGACCGTTTTGTTGTCATGTTGTCCCGTACCGAGCGTGAGTCTGTAAAACTGTTGGCTAAAAGCAAATATGGTTACAAGTTTATTCCGCAGTGGATGAAAGAGCGTGGACCGCAACAAACCACTGACCATCAACTTAAAATGATGTTTGATAACGAGTCTGCTATTGAGTCATTACCTTCTGGTAATGACCCTGCTCGTGGAGAATCCGTATACCTAGTTATTGTGGACGAGTGGGCGTTCTTACCGAACCCTGAGGAAGCGTGGGCATCTATTGAACCGATTGCGGATGTGGGTGGTCGTGTTATTGGTTTGTCCACCGCTAATGGTAGTGGCAACTTTTTTCATCAGTTATGGGTTGGCTCGCAGACTGGCACCAACCAATTTAAAGGAATCTTTTTCCCTTGGGACGCTGATGGTGAACGCAACGAGGACTGGTATACAGCAAAAGCGAGAAACATGCAATCTTGGCAAATGCACCAAGAATATCCACGATTCCCTGAAGAAGCGTTTATCAAATCAGGAAACCCCGTATTTGACATAGATATGTTGAACCTGTTGGAAACAATTGAACCCGACCAAGGATATTTTCATTTGTTTGCTGATGGCAATGGCGAGTTTCGCCATGCCCCAGAAGGAAACCTGTCAGTTTGGTTATATCCAGAACTAGATAGCGTTTATACAATTGGTGCCGATGTTGCTGAAGGTTTATCTCATGGTGATTATAGTTCAGCCCATATTATTGATGCGTCTACAGGTCAGGTGGCTGCGCATTGGCATGGACACATTGAACCAGACCTATTTGGGGAACTGTTGGCTGAACTAGGTTGGTGGTACAACAACTGTTTGATTGGCATTGAATCCAATAATCATGGTTTAACCACTTTGAAGGCTGCTCAGAAGCATGGTTATAAGAACCTGTATAAACAACGCCGTTTAACTTCTGTCCGTGCTGACGCTACGGATGTGTTAGGTTGGCGTACCACAACAACTAGCAAACCTTTGGCTATTGACGAACTAAGTGCTATTTTGCGTGATGACGGTTTGCAATTGGTTTGTATGAAAACAATTGCAGAACTAAAAACTTATGTTCGCAAAGAAAATGGGCGGACCACTGGCAGCCCTCACGATGACCGTACTATCAGTTTGGCTATTGCGGTGCAGATGCTCAAATATGTTTGGCTACCAGAATACAGGGGTGATGTTTCTGTACCTAAAAATAGTTTGTTATGGTGGGAACAACACCTTTTTAGTCAAACAAATGAGAATAAAGTGTTTATAGGTTCACATAATGTTCGGAAACGGGTCCCTTTTTAATATTTGGGAACGGAACTGTTACTATTATGATGTTTAATTGCGAAAAATGTGAGAAAACCTTTGCTGCCGATGAACTCCCCCGTAGAGGTGAGATATGTTTTGCATGCCATGTCAAGGATGTCCGTCTAGGTTTTACTTGGGGTCAAGATGATTGGCATAATCAACCGAGTGTGAAGTTCCGTGAAAAGCAACAGGTTGAGGAAGCCAAGGCTGCTGGCTTGACTATTGAGAGAGTATAAACTATGGCTGAGGTATGGGTTCCTGTTTTGGTTGCTTTAATTACGGGACCTGTGGTGGTTGTTTTGCAGAAACTTAGGAAAGAGAATACGGACCAGCATGCGGAGGCACGGATTTTGCTTCGGGTGATTGGTTCTAAGGTGGATAAGGTCGGAACAAAAATTGACAATCATATTGGTTGGCATGATGGGAAACAAGAATAATGGCTAAGAAATCTAGTTATGACCACCTGAAGCATTATAAGCAACGCTTAGAAGCGTCTAAGCGTTGGCGTAAAGATGACGGTTATGATGCAACTTGGCGCAGAATGACTGACATGTATAAAGGTTTACAGTACGAAGATTTTCGTACCGAGGACAGGCTTTCAATCAATATTGCGTTTGCAACCATCAATATTATTGCACCAAACATTTCTGTTAACTACCCAAAAATTTCTGTTAACGCCACTAACCCAGCAAACGCCGCTAACGCTGTTATTGCTGAAGCGGTAGTGAACTATTGGTGGCGTTACAAAGATATTCGTACCGAGTTCCGCCGTGCCGTTAAAGACAGTTTAACTTGCGGTCATGGATGGGTTAAAGTTGGTTACCGTTTTGTTGAAGAAGAACAAGTAAACGACCACGAAGCCTTAGACCCGATTGATGGCAACGAAGTGACCCCTATCACGGTTGTGGTTGAGGATAGCCCTTTTGCCGAGCGTGTTAGCCCTATGGATGTGTTTGTTGACCCTGACGCAACATCTATGCACGACATCAAATGGATTGCACAGCGTATCCGCCGTCCAATGGCAGATGTTAAAAACGATAAAAGGTACTCTAAGGTTGCCCGTGACCAGATTCAAACTATGGCTGTTGGACGATATTCTGATGACCCTAGTAAGAAAAAGATTTATGACAAAACTGAAGGTTACGCAGAAATTTGGGAATACTACGACATTTCTACCAAAATGATGTCTGTGTTTTCGGAAACTGCAGACCAGTTTTTGATTAAGCCAACACCAATGCCATATTCGTTTGGACAACCTTTTGTTATGTTGCGCAATTATGATGTCCCAGACCACTTTTACCCTATTGGTGACTTGGAATCCATTGAACCTTTGCAAAGAGAGTTGAATGAAACCCGTACCCAAATGATGAATCACCGTAAAAAGTATTCACGCAAATATTTATATAAAGAATCTGCGTTTGACAACTTGGGTCGTACAGCCCTAGAGTCAGACGAGGACAATGTGATGGTTCCTGTCATTAGTGACGAGGCTTTATCTAGCATTGTTTCAGCGTTTCCTGCTGTTATTAATCCGTCAGATTTTTATGACCAAACACAAATGATTATTGGTGACATTGACCGTGTTTCTGGTGTGTCAGAAATTCAGCGTGGTGGAACATCCGAAATCAGGCGTACCGCAACAGAGTCCTCGTTGGTTCAAGATGCAAGCAATGCTAGGACTGCAGATAAGTTGGCTATGATTGAGCAAGCCATCAGTGAGTGTGGTCGCCGTATGGTTGCTTTGGCACGCCAGTTTATGACTGGCGAGCAAGTAGCCCGTGTTATAGGTAAAGATGGTGAACCTGTTTGGATTCAATATGACCGTGACTATTTGGAAGGTGATTTTGATTTTGAAGTAGTTGCTGGTTCAACGCAACCCCATAATGAATCTTTCCGCCGACAGATGGCTTTACAAATGGTTGACGCTATGGCACCTTTTGCTGGTGCAGGCATCATAGATATGCCAAAACTTGCAGCATATGTATTGCAACAAGGTTTTGGTGTGAAAAACCCTGATGAATTTATTGCTCAACCACAAGCCCCTATGGGCGCACCTGCTGGACAACCTCCTGTCCCCGCCAGTCCTGAACAGATGCCACCTCAGGGTGGTGCAGGTTTGCCATTAAATGGCGACCCTGCACAACTTGCAGCATTGTTGCAAGGACAGCCACCTCAATAGGGAACGACTCTATTTATATATAGAGCAACCAACTAGGACTCAGGAGAATAAAATTAATGAGTGATGAACTCGTAGAAGTGTCAGCCGAGGAACCCGTTGGGTCACCCGTTTCGGAAGATGTTTCAGAAGCCCAAGATACAACACCGTATTTATCTGTAGAGGAATACTCTAATCATAGAGTTCCTGTAAAGTTGGATGGTGAGGAACTGCAAGTTCCATTATCTGAAGCAATTGCTGGCTATCAAAGGCAAGCAGATTATACTCGTAAAACGCAAGAGTTATCTCAGCAACGGGACCAGTTCCAGTTTGCTAGTGCACTTGAAGCGGCTTTACAGCGTGACCCTGCTGCAACTATTGACATGCTGAGTAATCATTATGGTATTAGCCGTGAGGCTGTAACAGAAATGGTTTCTGAGGATGACGGTTTTCAATATTTGGATTCTTCGGATGACAAATATAAACAGTTAGATAAGCGAATTGCTTCTTTTGAAGAATATCAATCTCAACAATTAGTTGAGAAAGAAGTTCAAGGTTTGCAGCAAAAGTATAAGGATTTCAACATCCAAGAAGTTGTTAATGCAGCATTACGCTCAGGTTCAACGGATTTGGAAGGAACTTACAAGCAGATTGCGTTTGATAAAATGATGGCAAAAGAAGAATTGGCAAGAAAAGCAGCCGAGAAGCAGCAACAAAACACCGATGGTGTTGTTGCAGCAAAACGGCAGGCAGGTGTTGTGTCGGGTGGTTCGTCCGCTACAAGCAATACCACTAGCGAAAACTTTCAACCTATTACTAGTATCAGCGAGGCTTGGAAAGCAGCCAAACGCTCTATGGGCGCAGATTAACATTAACTAAACAAACTTTTAAAGGACATTATCATGGCTTCAGCAAATAGCAACTTTGATAACTTGCTTACAACAACATTAGCAAATTATCGTGACCAACTCACAGACAACATTTTTACGGCACGCCCGTTGACTTACACCCTTATGGATAAGGGTCGTATTCGCATGCTTAACGGCGGAACAAAAATTGTTGAACCACTCATTTACGGTTTGAACAACACTGTTGGTTCATACGGTGGTTATGACACTCTTAACCTTGCTCCACAAGAGGGCATTTCTGCTGCAGAGTTTGAATGGAAGCAGTATGCTGCATCCATTTCAATTTCTGGTATTGAAGAAGCCAAGAACAACGGTGAGCAAGAAATCATCAACTTGTTGGAAGCAAAAATCATGCAGGCTGAAGAATCAATGCGTGAAGGTTTCAACACGATGTTTTTTGCTGATGGTACTGGCAACTCGTCCAAGGACTGGAACGGTCTTGGCAACTTGGTTGAATCAGGTAACACTGTTGGAAACATTGACTCAAACACCTACACATGGTGGAAGTCGTATGAGGAAAACACTGCAACTGCTTTGACCCTTGCACAGATGGCAACCGCATACAACAGCGTTTCGGTTGGTAATGACCACCCAGATACCTTGTTGACAACTCAAACCCTGTTTGAAAAGTATGAGGCTTTGCTTCAACCAAACTTGCGTTACACGGACACTAAGACTGCAGATGCTGGATTCCAGAACCTGTTGTTTAAGTCTGCTCCTGTAATGTACGACACTGGTTGCACGGCAGGAACTTTCTACTTCTTGAACAGCAAGTACCTAACTTTGGTTGGTCACACCAGCAAGTGGTTTGACCAGACCGCATTTATTCGTCCAGAAGATTTGGATGCACGCTATGCGCTCATCATGTGTTACGGTAACCTCACGGTCCGTAACCGTGCCAAGCAAGGCAAACTGACCGCTAAGACAGCCTAAGTTCAACCACTAGAAAATATAGGAGAAATATTATGCCACTATTAGGAAACAGCACAGATGGTGCGGTAACACGCAAGCGTCTAGAGACATGGGTAGCAAAAGAGGAAAAGGTAACTGTTGTTGCCGCCACTGATGCAGCAACCGTTCAAGTAGCAGCAACGCTTGCAGCAGCAGGAGAGGTTGTTTACACAATGACCCCAACTGCTACTCGCACACTCACAACACCAACAGGTGCAGAGTTGGGTGCAGCGTTCACAGATGAGGCAGTCGGTTCAAGTTTCCGATTCACAGTTGTGAATGGTGCAGCAGCAACACACGCAATCACATTGACTGCTGGTGCTTCTGGTGTAACACTCGGTGGTGTTGCAGGAATGGCTACTATTGCAGCAGCAAGTTCGGCATCATTTCTTGCCGTGTTTACTGCAGCAAACACTGTAACAATTTACCGCAAGTAATTAGTTCCCCGCACGGAACGAAATGGTTATGGGTGTGGGACTCAGGTTCCACACCCATTTCTATAATAAGATTTTATAATGTTTATGAATCTAGGAGAACATAATGCGTCAGCCACCATCACCGCCGACACCAACGCAGCGAAAAAAAATTGAAAAAATGATAGGTAAAGCAATCGGCAAAAAAGTTGACCCTATGGATTATGTTCGTCCTCCACGAGCAGGTGGAAAAGCAATTGGTAAGAAACCATATCCACCAAAAGATTCATCACCAAGACGGCGAGGACCTGCACCTGCAAAGCCAATGCCAAGAGCAGTAATTGAAAAACCATACAAAGGACCAAAAATCAAGTTTGATGGCGATTTGCGTCAAATAGGTCCAAGAAAAAAACCAAAACCATCTAAACCAAGAGGTAACCCAAATGCAAAATATCGCATTGTACCCGCAAAGAAAAAGAAGTAATTATGGCTGCTAAGAAACCCGCTATTCAAATGACCAACGGTGTTGATGACATCATCAAAATTGGTGTCAAGGCTGCAAAAGAAATTTTTAAAACCCAAAGAGGTTTTGGAAAAAGTGTTGTAAAGTCTGCTAAGGCTACTAGCAAGATTGCACGCCAAACCATTCAACATGAGAAGCGTTTCGGTTCCAAAGGTGTTTACAAAGGTTACAAAGGTGGTATGCGTCCATGAAGCGTGGCATTGATGACATCGGTAAAGGCATTTATAAAGGTGCCGTTGCTGTTATAGAAAACTATGGCAAAAAAGGTGCCAAAAAAGGTGCCAAAAAAGTTGGTAAGGCTGCTAAAACTGCGGCTGGTGGTGCAGGTAAGAAACCACCGATGCCTAAGAGAACGGCTGCTGCAGCAGGTGATGCTGCACGCCGTAAGGCTCAGGAAAAAATGGTTCGTGAGTGGGGAAAAACTCCTGCAACTGAAGCACGCAAAAAAGCATTAGAGGCTGCCCGTCAACTAGAGTTGCGTAGCCAACGAATGTTGGAAAGCAAAAAGGGTCAGAATCAGTTGGCTAAAGAATGGGGCAGACTTAGCGGCAGACAGTATTATGCTGACGAGGCTGCCAAAGGTGCGTCCACTGTTCGTAGCCGCATGGCTGAACAAGCCCGTTCACGAGGTATCGGTAACCGTGCTAGAGGTATGGGTGCTAGACAGAACGCTGATGAGGCTAAAGCCATCAGTGATGCTGCACGCCGTGCGGACCGTGCCAGAGCGTATAAAGAGGCTGGCGGTAGGAACTCTGCGGCTGCTAAAGCACGCCGAGATTCCAGGAACGCTAATCGTGCCAAGCAGGTCCGTAAGGATATCAAAAAAAATAAGCCTAAGTAGATAGTTATGGCTGTAAAAAAACCAAAATTGGGTAAACCAAATTTTGATATGAATGATATTTTAAAGTTTCTTGATTCTCAAATTGTTGGTGATAAGGCTAAAGGTATTTGGCAAGAAGGAGCAAATATTCCTATGCCCGATGCTATGCAACGACAAACAGGCGGAGGTCAATGGCTTGCTGGTCTTAGTCCTACTACTTTGGCAGGTATGGGTAAGATTGGTAAAGGTGTAGAGGGTCTTGCTAATACTGGTGTGGGTCAATGGTTTGGTGCAGACTCAGCATTTAATTTAGGTAAACCAAAACAAAGTTCTACCGATTCGGCTGCAAATTTGGCTGCTTTGTTGTTTTCTGTTGCTCCTTTGGGTGGTGGCGGAGTTGTTAAAAAGTCTGGAAAAACTCTTAAAAACCACCTTAAAAATGGTTTAGTTAGTTCTGGTACTACTAAAGATATTCTTTCTGTAATCAAAATGTTGATGGGTATGCAGGGTAAGTAACTGTTTGGGGGAACAATTCCCTTATGAGTGATGATTAAAAACTCTGTCCCCGCCCATTCCTTATATGGTGTACCTGTTTATGGTAACCGCCCTGCTGGTGCAGTAGCGGGTTCTAAACCTGCGTCTGCCAGTGGACCGTACATTGGTCGTGGCGACAAATGTACGGGTAACGATGATACCTGTGGAGCCAATCGGGTGCGTGGACAAGAACTCTGTGTGGGTCATTCCCGCAAAATTACTAAATCCAAGGAGTCATAATGGGTTACCAGACGATGACTGCTGCTACTTTGCGTAGCACAGTCCGAGACATCACTGACCTTGATACCGAGGACCTGTCCGATTCTTTGCTGAATCTTTATATTCGTGATGGTTATTATCGTATTTTGGATTTGGAGCAGCGTTGGACTTTTTTGGAAACTTCGTTTACTTTTAGTACGGTTGCTAACCAGAGGGCTTACACGATTTCGGCTTTGACGGCTGACCCTATTGCTAGTGTTGTTTCTATTACGGACGCTACGGGTATTGGTAAGCGTTTGGAAATGGTTGGTTATGACACTTTAGAGGAAACCTATTTGGGTACTTATGATACTTCTGGTGACCCTTTGTTTTATGCTGTGTGGCAGGGGAAGATACATTTGTTTCCTAAGCCGAGTACGGTTCGGACTTTGACGGCTCGTGGTTATCGTGAGCCGATTGATTGGGTTACTACTGGTGGTGCTGTGGATGCTAGCCCTAATTTGCATTTTGCTTTAGTTTATTATGCTTGTTCCCGTATTTTTCAAAGTTTGGAAGATGCGGCTATGGCTGAGGTTTATAAACGGGCTTTTGATGAAGGTGTTCAGTTGGCTAGAGCGAATGTTACTAAGCCAACTAGTCATGCTTACACTATTGTGTCTGCTGGTCGCACTAAGGGTCGTCCAACTTTTAATGGTTGGACTGCTACTTTGGGACGGAACTTTGATTGGAGTCCGTATTAATGGCTGGTTTAAACATTGTTGAAGTGTCTGATTTTACTGGTGGTATAAACTTTCGTGCGGACCAGTTTCAGTTGGCTAATTATGAGTCACCTAAAATGTTGAATGTTGAAATTGACCCACGAGGTGGAGTATTTTCTCGTGGTGCGCAACGACAGTTGAACACGACTGCTGTGTCTGGTACTTGGTCCCCTAAAGCGTTGTATCCGTTTTATGGTGCAACCCATTATGTTATGTTGTTTACTTCTACTCGTGTTTATAAATCTTCTGGTGGCAACTTTTCTAAGTTGCAGTATTCGTCTGGTAACGATGTTGTTTCCACTAGTTCTAGCACTGGTATGGCTCATGTTGCTTGGGGTAACAAATTATATTTGTCTGATGCTGGTTCTGTTTATCGTTGGGAAACTGGTGACACTTACGCAACAGCGTTAACTGCTGTTGCTACAGGTAATTTTTTGCTTACCACTCCTGATGCTACGGTTCATACTTTGTTTAAGGCTAAACATTTGGCTGTTCATGCAAACAAAATGTTTGCGGCTGATGTAACCTTTGATTCAACCAATTACCCTAATCGGGTTTATTGGTCTTTGGAAAACTCTCCTGAAAATTGGAACGCAACAAACTATGTTGAAGTTAACGCTGGTGGTAATGGTATTACTGGTTTGGCTAATGTTTCTGGTCAGTTAATGATTTTTAAAGAAAACGCTATATATGTTTTAACTGGTTATGATACTGACACTTTTCAGGTTGTTGAGTTAACTAATCGTTTGGGTGTTCAAAATTCTCGCAATGTTGCTGTTGCTGATACTGGAGTGTATTTTTATGTTCATAATGATGGAACCTATTTTTATAATGGTTCTACTATTAAAGACATGTTTGCCAATATTCGTCCTCTTTTTGATTTAGGTTATATCAACGAAACAGACCATGCTTCTCTTAGTTTGTCTTGGGTTGGTAAGCGTGTTTGGTTGTCTGAACCGTATTCTACTTCTACTACTGTTTCTACTCCTACAGTAAATTTTGTTTTGGACCCATCTATTCGTGATGGTGTTTACACAATTTTTTCTACCAGTGATTCCAAAGGTTTAGTTTCTGGTTGCGATTGGACTGATTCTAGTAATAACGATTATAAATTAATGATTCATCCAACTGAACCTTATGTTATTAAAGTTGACATGTACGGTGATGAGTTTGACAATATTTCTGGTACTGATGTGGGTTTTTCTAGTTATTATCGGACACGCTGGTTTGATGGTGGGTCTTATATGCAAAAGAAAATGTTTCGCAGACCTGATGTTGTTGTTAAGGAAGTTACTTCACCACAAACTATTGTGGTGAATGTTTACCACAACTTTGATGAAAGTGTTGGTAACGAACGCCGAATATTTAACTTAACTCAAACACCACCTAATACTGGTCTTATTTGGGGTTCGGGTTTATGGGGTGAGAATTGGTCTGCTGGTGCTATTTCTAGCACTATTTTGACTGGTTCAAATTTGGGTTTAGCAAAATGTATTCAACTTGAATTTAATGGTCCATCAGGACAAAAATGGGGTATCAACAGTATTGGATACAAATATCAGGCACGGAAAGTTAAAGGTTAATTATGGCTACTCTAACATTTACTAATACATTTGTGAACGGCACGGCTGCTGTTGCAACCGAGGTTAACGCAAACTTTAACGATGTGAAAACTTTTGTTGAAGCAATTACGGCTGGGACAAACATTGATTCTGGTGCTATTGCGTATTCGCAGATTGCTACTGCAGCAGTTACCAGTATCACTAACGATGTGATTGCTTCGGCATCTTCTAGCGACCAAACTGTTTTGGGTTCACAAATTTTCGGCTGATGGCTTGGAACTCACCTTTCTTGTCCACGCTAAGTGGTACCGATAAAGATGCTTTACAAAGCATCTTTTCTTCTCTGCGTGGCGAATTGGAACGGTTGCAACTAGAAATTGATGGTTTAAAAAGTAAGCCTGAAAATAAATTTAAAGAACAGACGAGGTATTAAATGAGCATGATGGATGCTGTTTCAGGCAATTATGGTTTAAGTGAAGCGGGTGCGATTCTTAGGAGAAGGAATCGTTCTATTGCTAATCAACAGGCTGCCACTTTGGGTCAG
>Ga0209088_10001027_pt1 | contig 18613 bp, 26 predicted proteins | sample S_140625_EF_Meta_FD_187324 | JGI IMG/M metagenome (GOLD analysis project Ga0209088, IMG submission 187324) | Freshwater microbial communities from Lake Simoncouche, Canada to study carbon cycling - S_140625_EF_MetaG (SPAdes) (version 2) | ecosystem: Environmental > Aquatic > Freshwater > Lake ... | reverse complement strand
CATGGGTTTTTCATTGGAATGTAGTAGGTCCTGATTTTCAACAACTTCACACTCTCTTCGGTGAACAATACAATGAAATGTTTGAAGAGATTGATCGTATCAGCGAGCACATGCGTTATATGAATGTTCGTCCAATTGGAACTCTTACAAGAATGGTTGAAGTTGCAACAGTTGGTGAAGGATCAAATATTTCTCAAATTGATGAAATGGGACAAAAACAAATTATTCCCGGCAAACCAATTACAAAAGCAGATGAGATGATCAAGCGTTTAATGCTTGATAATCTTACTTTAATCGAATTACTTACTGGATTATCTGAAGAAGCAGAAGCACAAAGGCAATATGCTACTGCAAATCTTTCTCAAGATTTAATGGAATCCCACGGTAAATTTGTTTGGATGTTAAGGGCATTTATAGATAAAACATCAAAATTGTCTATTGAAGATTCTGAAGAGACTCCTATACCAGTTCCGCAAGAACAATCAGTAGATCAATATCAAGTACAAGGTCAGTAATTAATTGAATTGATAATAAAATGGAAAACTTACGCATTCGTTGCAAGTCGTGCAACAGAGAAATAGAAGGGCATCATAGTAGAACAGTCTCTTGTGGTTGCTCAAATATGGCAACCATTCGTGGAGATAAAATCTCTGCGGTTGACTTATCTAAGGTTGTTATGCTAAACTATTATTATTATAATAAATCAAAATCTGGTGTTCTTACAGAAGAAGACCTTGCTTATCAAGAGTCAAGGCGTCAACGTAAAGTAAGACGTTTAGACTTTGAAGTCCGTTAAGGACTTATTGGAGAGGTGGCCGAGTGGTTTATGGCAGCAGTCTTGAAAACTGCCGATGTGAAAGCATCCGTTGGTTCGAATCCTACCCTCTCCGTTTATAAGATAAAGGAATTTAATAATATGTTTTTACCATTATCAACTCAAATAGATAATCATAAGTTATTTGACAATATAGAAAAAATAAAAAATGATTATTTTAATTTTTTAAATAAAGATTATTTTTTTGATTATTCTCATGATTATAATTTAACTTTTAATAATGAAGATCTAGGACAATTTATTCCTAAAAAAACAAATTATTTTTGGAAAGTATGTCCTATCATTTTTAATAAAAAAATAATTCCCATTTTTCCAAAAGATATTCAAAATTGTTTTACTTCAAATTTAATAATGTCTTTCAAGGTGTTGCCAGTTTTAGCAACATTTTCTCTACTAGAACCACATAGTAAAATAGATCCTCATATAGATACTGATGACCATATTGCAATGAACAATCACAATATTCCCGTACATTTGAGAAAAACATCAGTAGTTAAATATCATTTAAGTTTAGATATTCCCGATGATGCGGAAAGTGGTTTAGTTGTTTCAAAGGAACATAGAATATTGAAAAATGGTGATTTAAATCCATTTGATGAAACTAGCATTCATTGGGCATATAATAAAAGTAGTAAACGTAGGGGAGTTTTAATTATTTCTTATCTTAGACATGAACTTTATTCAAATTAAGGTTTTTGAATTTTAATCAAACAAAAACCTTGTTAAATAATATTGACAAATCTCCCAATATTGGGTATAATTAAAAAAACATTATTTCAATGGCAGGCACAATAAATTATACAATTTCAACCACATTATATTCTTCTGGATGGAGTGGATCTTTTATTCTTACATCGGAAGCAACTCTTACTTCACTTGTTGGTTCATTTAATGATATTTCTAGCATTACTTATGGTGCTGGATTGGATTCATTTACACCAGTTCAATTTGAAATGTATCCTACTGATCTTGGTATTAATTCTGGCAGGACATATGTAACCTGGAGAAGTGTTGCTTATCCTGATCAACAATTTCCAGAATCTGGAATTAGTTTTGATATATGGTCAGAAAATCTTTATAATGCTATTAATAGTGGAGCTAGTTGGCAAACATTAATTACTACGGGAACATATAGTTTATCGAGTACTAAAAATACACTAGTATATAATTATGACCCCTCATATGCCATTTTACATGGAACTGGTGCTAGCAGTACTATTACCTTTACTGCAGGGTAAGGTAGGCGTGGTATTATAGATATATTAACGGTGTGTAGCGCAGCGGTAGCGCGTTCCGTTTGGGGCGGAAAAGTCGCAGGTTCGATCCCTGCCACGCCGATTGCCAGTTCCTAAACTGGCACACTTGACTTAAAGATCAAATCATTCTATAATAACAAGGTAAACAAAACAAAGCAATGTCGGTTACAATTAAATTTAAGAAGGACCTCCAAACTCTTAAATCTGCAGTTAATGGTGATTTCTATCTTGATGTAAAGAGTCCGAAACTTTACAAAAAGATTCGCCGTTATTATGAAAATGAAGGTGTAATGTTCTCTGAAGATGCTTTGGATAACTATGATATCCTTATAGAATGTATTGCCCAAGACCTTGAAACTTCCGAAGTAGTGTGATGACAAATTTAATCGAAGTAAAATACCAATACGCAGAACACCCAAATGCTGTTTTGCGTAAACTGTTTAAAACACAACAACAGATTGATAGTTTTAAAAATAAGCATCCAGATTATATTTACTTGAACTAATATGACAAAAGTTCTACTTGAACGGGAAGGTTATCGTTTTGTTGAAAAAGGTATTATCGAACTTAACGGTATGCCAGATTATCGTCTACAGAAACAGAACTATTACACTAAACATTGGAATGACATTTATTTGTTTGATAATTCTATGCAACTTACTACTGCAATGGAAGATCATCAATATGCGCGTTGGTTAGACCCTGATAGGGTTCCTTGTTATATTAAAGAAGAATAAATTTTGGATATTTTTACCAGAAATCAAACTAATAACAAGACTGTCATTATAGATAGTTTTTTAGATCAAGACTCATTAGAATATTTTCAGAAAACTATTATTTTTAAAATTAATAATTCTGTAGATAAAAATATTGATGAGAAATTCATTTATTTTAATGAAGATCATCAATATAAAGATATTTGTATGAAGATCTTGAATGAAACTCAAAAATATTATGATTTATCATCTTGTTTAGGTTATGAATTGTGGTCACAAAGTAATACTCGTCCAAAAAATTGGCATTATGATAAAGATGAAAATCTTAGAGATACTAGAGGAATATTCAAATTTCCGATTTGTTCCACAGTCTATTATCTCGTAGTTAATAATGTTTCTGGTGGAAGACTACTTTTGGATGATGATATTATTACTCCAAAAGAAAATAGACTGGTAATATTTCCTCCAGCAATTTACCATTATGTTGAGAAATATGAAGGTGAAAGAACTTCCATTTTAATAAATCCTTGGACTAGTAAACTTTTGGATTAAGAAATCGATAGTCTCGGGATGACTTAAAAAGCGCACTGGTCGGGAGCAAACCCCTTTAGTCACGGATGGACTATAACAGTACTGGTGGAGTCAAATATGACCCTATTTGAGTTTACGGCATCTCTAAAATGACGTTGGTGCGGATGGGACTCTCTCCCGCCTGGTTTCCAATTTCCAGATAAAGAATTGGTGGCGAGCCTGAAAGACCTAGAGGAGAGTTGCATAAACTCTCCTTTTTTGCTATAATGATACAAAGAACTTTATGATATGAAAGTTGCATTAATTACTGGTATTACTGGGCAGGATGGATCGTATCTTGCCGAATTGCTGTTAGAAAAAGGATATGAAGTACATGGAATCGTCAGGAGATCCTCCCTTATCAATACTCACAGAATTGATGGGATTTATGATCGTCTTAGTCTTCACTACGGTGATCTTACTGATTCTACTAACCTAGTTAGAGTTATTCAAAAAGTTCAACCTGATGAGATTTATAATTTAGGTGCTCAGAGTCATGTTAAAGTGTCCTTTGAGATGCCTGAATATACTGCTGATGTCGATGCTGTGGGAACTCTACGTATTCTTGAAGCAGTCCGTCTCTTGGGCATGGAAGACCGTGTACGCATCTATCAGGCGTCTACTAGCGAACTCTACGGATTAGTTCAGGAAATCCCACAGAAGGAGACTACACCCTTCTATCCTCGCTCTCCCTACGGTGTAGCGAAACTCTATGGATACTGGATTACAAAGAACTATCGTGAGGCATATGGAATGTATACCTGCACTGGTATTCTTTTCAATCATGAAAGTTCTCGCCGTGGTGAGACCTTTGTGACCCGTAAAATTACTAGGGCACTTTCTAAGATTTCTGTTGGACTTCAGGATTGTCTGTATCTTGGTAATCTCAATGCTAAACGTGATTGGGGACATGCTAAAGACTTTGTAGAAGCAATGTGGTTGATGCTTCAACAAGATGAACCTGATGATTATGTGATTGCTACTGGAGAACAATATTCTGTTAAGGATTTTGTGAATGAGGCAGCACCTTATTTTGGTATGAAGATTGAATGGATGGGTGAAGGTTTGGATGAAGTTGGATATGATTGGAATACTAAAAAGGCAGTTATTAGAGTCAATTCTAAATATTTCAGACCTGCTGAAGTTGAATCTTTGTTAGGTGATGCCTCTAAGGCAAAGGAAAAACTAGGTTGGGAACCTAAGACTTCTTTTAAACAATTAGTTGAGGATATGTGTGTTTATGGACAATGATTCTAGAGTATTAGTTGCTGGCGCTAACGGGATGGTTGGTTCAGCAATTGTCAGAAATCTTACGAATAAAGGATACAAAAATATTATTAAAGGTATTAGGTACTTTGTAGACTTTACAGATCAAGAAGAAACTGATAGGTTTTTTCAGTTAACAAAACCAGAATATGTTTTTGTTGCCGCCGCTAAGGTTGGTGGTATTATGGCAAACAATAACTATAAGGCAGATTTTTTAACTGAAAATCTCCGTATCCAGACCAATATTATTGACTCTGCGTATCGTTGGAATGTAAAAAAACTGCTGTTCCTCGGTTCTTCTTGCATTTATCCTAAGTTCGCAACTCAACCAATCACAGAAGATCAGTTGATGACTGGTGCTCTGGAACCTACGAATGATGCTTATGCTATTGCCAAGATTGCTGGTATTATGATGTGTCAGGCATATCGCCAGCAGCACGGTTTCAACGCCATTTCCTTGATGCCTACAAACCTTTATGGTCCTAATGACAATTTCAATCTGGAGACTTCCCACGTTCTTCCTGCAATGATCGCTAAGTTTCATAATGCAACTCAAAATAATGAATCAGTAAATCTTTGGGGTGATGGTTCTGCGATGAGAGAGTTTCTGCACGTTGATGATCTTGCTGAAGTGTGTTATACTTGTATGCAGGTTTATAATGAAGTGGAACATATCAATGTTGGTACTGGTGAAGATGTGACAATTAAACAACTTGCCGAAACGATTTCTGACGTTGTTGGGTTTGCTGGGGAGATTAACTGGGATACTACAAAACCAAATGGAACACCAAGAAAAGTCCTAAATGTAGATAAGATTAAATCTTTTGGATGGAAACCTAAAATTAGTCTTCGTGAAGGCATTGAAAAAACATATGAATGGTATAAAAAGAATGTTGTCATTTAATTATCTTGGTAATTTAGGTAGGCTGGGAAATCAAATGTTTCAGTATGCCTCTTTAAAGGGTATTGCCGCAAGAAGAGGATATGATTTTGTTATTCCACCAAGACAAGTATTTGGAAACATTGATAATAATGTTCGTGAATCTGATGCTTTTATTTACGATTGTTTTGAATTAAGTAATTTTGATAAAAATCTTTCCGAATATCCTAGATTGAGTGAGTCTACGTTTGGATTTGATAAAAATATTTACTATAATTGTCCAGATAATGTAGATTTATTTGGTTATTTTCAGTGTGAAAAATATTTTAAGCACATCGAAGAAGATATTAGAAAAGATTTTAGATTCAAAGAAGATATTTGTAAAATATCAAATGAAATTTTTTCGCAACTTTTTGGCAATCGAAAAGTTATTTCTCTCCATGTTCGTAGGGGGGATTATACCATTAATCCAAATCATCCAACACAATCACTAGAATATTATAAGAAGTCTCTTTCTAATTTTGATAGTGACTTGCCAGTAATTATTTTTTCTGATGATCCCGAATGGTGCAATGACCAAGAACTCTTTAGTCCTGATAGATTTTTTATTTCGGAGGGTGGTGATACTAAAGTAGATCTTTGTCTAATGACCCTATGCTCCTACCACATTATTGCAAATAGTTCTTTTAGTTGGTGGGGGTCTTGGTTGGCAAAAAGTGAAAAAACTATTGCCCCCAAAAATTGGTTTGGGGAAAGTTGTATAAATTATAGTACAGAAGACTTGTATTGTTCTGATTGGATTATTTTATAGGAGAATTAAATGGAAACTTTATTTGAACAGACTTGGTGGAATAATAATCTCAAAAATAGAATGGGGGATTATCTAGGTTGGTTAGGAGATTCAACTGCCGACTCTCGTGTTTTTATTCGTGACAATATTAAAGAACTTGAAATTAAATCTTTTGCTGATTTTGGATGTGGACCTTGTATAGAATATACTACTCTCAAAAAGGAAGGATATGAATTTGAGTATCTTGGAATCGATTCTTGCATTCATTTGAAAGAAATTAATGAATCGAAAGGAATTAATTTTATCGATGCTCCAGTAGAAAAAACTGGACTTGATGATAATTCATATGAACTTTCATATTCTAGGCATGTATTTGAGCATCTTCCTACTTATGATGATATTTTAAATGAAATGATTCGAGTTGCAAGTAAGTATGTGGTGCATATTTTCTTCATAAAACCAGCAGAAACTGAAAAAATTAGTTATTGGGAAGAAGAAAATTTGTATCATAATCGTTATTCTAAAAATGATATTGAAAATTATCTCTCAAAAAACTCAAAAGTTAAATCTTTTGAATGGTTGGATATTAATGAAGCTGAAAATGCTTTAGTTATTTCTTTAGTGTAAGTAAATTTTAAGGTGAAATTAAATGAAAATCTGTATTTTAAATATTGCTACTAATAAGTATATTCAATTTGTGGAACCTCTTTTAGAATCTATTGAAGAAAATTTTTTAAATGGTCATGAAATTTCTGCATTAGTTTTTACTAACCATGAAATTGAAGAGTCGTCGGAAAATGTAAAGATTGTTCAAATTGAACACGAACCTTGGCCAATTCCCACATTGAAAAGATATCATTATTTTATGAAAGAAGCGGAATATATTTCTCAATTTGATTATTGTTTTTATATGGATGTAGATATGAGAATTGTTGAAAAAGTTGGCGATGAAATTCTTGGTGATTTAGTTGCCACACAACATCCAGGATTTTGGTATAAGGGTATTGATGAATTCTCTTACGAGCGTAGACCAGAATCTACAGCATACGTTCCTTATGGTGAAGGAAAAATGTATTATGCTGGAGGATTTAATGGTGGAAAACCAGAACATTTTCTCAAAATGTCAGAAACTATTGTGAATAATGTTGAAAAAGATTTTAAAAATAATCTTATCTCAGTATGGCATGATGAAAGTCATATGAATCGATATCTTGTTAATAATCCACCAACTATAGAATTAACTCCTTCGTATTGCTATCCTGAAGCAGTTAAGTTTAATCCTACTGGTTGGAATGTTCCTTTTGAACCTAAAATTTTAGCACTTGAAAAAAATCATGCAGAAGTTAGATCCTAGTATGGATACTGTAAAAATATTTTCTATTCATGCTAAAAGAACTGATTTTTTAAAACTACATGTAGAGTCTTTAAGATATTTTTGTGAAGATAATTTTGAGTATTATTGTATCGATAATTTCTTATTGCCAGAACATAGTCAGTTTATAAAAAAAGAATGTGAAGATTTAAATGTAAATTATATTCGTTCTACTAATAGTATTACTGGGACAGCATTGGATCATGTTTCTGCATTAAATTCAATTAGAAATTTTACTAATGATTCTAATTTGAATGTAATTTTGGAATTTGATGTATTTTTAATCGATAAATTTTCATTTAAAGATTATATTGGTACTTATGATATTTCTGGAATTTATCAGCAAAGAAATAATTTTGAAAAAGAATATATTGCTCCTTTCGTAGTAATAGTAAATCATAACAGTAATTTTTCTGAAATAGATTTTAATGTTGGAAATGGGTGTGATACTGGTGGAAATACTCAATTTTATCTGAAAGATAGGAATGTTAAATTGATGAAGCATACTCCAGCATTAATTGGTCAAAATGATGCTGATTGCTTTATTATTCCCTATGATAATTCTTTTGGATGTCAAATTATAGAGGGATCTTTTGTACATTATTACAGAGGAACTAATTGGGATAATTGTTCGCATGATTATGAACAATCAAAAACATCCTGGTTAGTCGATGCTTTTGAAAAATCTAAAGAGAATTCTATTCTAAATCACAGATACTTGGATAAGTATCAAACTCAATATTCACATGCATTTAAACATTGGAATGGGACTAATGATCTTTTTAATTCAAAACTGAATCCATATATGAATACTTAATATGAAATTAAATTTACTTGATGTACCTGTCTATTATATTAATCTTGACGGACATGATGAAAAAAGAAAATTGACTGAAACTCTTTTAAAAAGACTTGGTTTTAAATATGTTGAAAGATTGTCTGCAGTAGAGCATGAGGCGGGTAGAATTATTGGATGTGCTAGATCTCATTATGAAATTTTAAGTAGAAATTTAAAACCTCCATTTATAATTCTTGAGGATGACTGTACACTAAACCGCGACTTTAATTCTGAAGTAGAATTGCCAGAGAATGCAGATGCTCTATATCTTGGTATTTCTCATTGGGGAAGGTATTTAAATCATTCTGGACCTTATGTGCATTATACTAATATTAGTGACAATATTGTTAGAGTACACAATATGCTTGCTACTCATGCTATAATGTATCTTAGTCAAGAATATGTTGACATTTGTAAAAGAATATCATATCATTATGGATATGAGGTAGAAAATCATTTGGATATTGGATTTGCCGAAGTACATAAACTTTACAATGTTTATAGTTTTGATGAACCACTATTTTGTCAATATGATTGGAGTGCCGTTACTACAGGAAAATTAAGTTCTGTTAGTATTGATAAATCCGAATCTGATAAATTATTCAAAGAAGTTTTATCCGATGATGAAAATTATTATAAATTAAATCAGGAATTCAAATCACCAATTAGGCCTCTTATCATGAGGAGAGATGTTAGTGGTATTCCTGGATATTATGTTCCTACGAAATTAATGTAAAATGAAAAGTTTAGTTACTGGCGGCGCAGGATTTATTGGTTCAAACCTTGTAGATCGTCTTCTTGAAATAGGGCACGAGGTTGTTGTAATTGATAATGAGTATTCTGATGCTCATGATCATTTTTACTGGAATGATAAGGCACAAAACCATAAGTATGATATTCGTGACTATGAAAATACTCGCCCACTTTATGGTGGAGTGGACTATGTATTTCATTTTGCTGCTGAAGCTAGAATTCAACCCGCAATTCAAAATCCAATTGAGGCAGTAAGTATTAACTCGGTTGGTACTTGTACAGTTCTTCAATGTGCAAGAGAAGCAGGTGTTAAGAGGGTAATGTATTCCTCAACTTCTTCCGCATATGGAGATAATACACCCCCAAATGTGGAAACACAACCAGATGATTGTCTCAATCCATATTCAGTTTCTAAAGTGAATGGAGAAAAACTCTGTAAAATGTATACTGAGTTATTTAATCTCCCAACAATTATCTTTAGATATTTTAATGTTTATGGGGAACGTCAACCTCTCAAAGGTCAATATGCACCAGTAATCGGTATTTTCCTTCGTCAAAGATCTGCAGGAGAAGCACTGACAATTGTTGGTAATGGTAATCAGCGCAGAGATTTTACATATGTTGGTGATGTATGTCAAGCAAATATTCTTGCTGCTATAACGGAAGTTGATTTTGAAGCATTTGGGCAAGTTTATAATGTGGGTACGGCAAATAATTATTCTGTAAATCAAGTTGCCAGAATGATTTCTAATAATACTGCAAATATTGATCCTCGTCCTGGTGAAACTTACCTTAGTCTTGCTAATAACCAAAAACTTCGTAAGACATTTGGTTGGGAACCTACAATGAATCTTGAGGATTGGGTTGGAAAACAGTTATGAAAGTTAAGATTTTTACGTTTGCTTTTAATCGTCCAGATATTTTGCAGTATCAAATTGATTCTTTCAAAAAATATATCGAAGACGATTTTGAGTTTCATGTAGTTTATGATACTCGTGATAATGAACATTTAGAGTCATTCACCAAGATATGTGAAGAAAATCAAGTTTCTCTTCATCATCATATTTCACAACCAGGAAATACCCCAAGTTTTTATAATTCTGACGCAATTCAGTGGACTTATGATAAGTTTGCCAAATCTGGTGATGAAGATTTTATTGGAATGATTCTCGATCATGATATTTTCTTGATTGAGAATTTAAATGTTTCTCAATTTATGGAAGGATATGATCTTTCTGGATTACTTCAAAAAAGAGGAAATGTTGAATATGTTTGGGCAGGATTAGTTTTCTTTAGAAAATCTTCTCTTCAAAATATTGATTTTAATTTCTATCCACAAACAGTTGATGGTCAATTACTTGATTCTTGTGGAGGAACATATGAATTACTTCGTAATGAAAAAATTAAATTTAAATCTACTGATGTTGTATATCCAGATGATTATCAGGGAATAAATCTCAGGGATCCATCTAATTCTAATGGTGGATATGAAATGGAACTTCATGCTGATCAAAAGTTCTTGCATTTCCGAAATGCCTGTAATTGGCATAATGGAATGAAAGTAGTAGATAATCACAAAACTTCCATTTTACATTCAATTCTTAAAGACTTTAAAATTATATGAAAATCGGTTTTAATTGTAGTTCATTTGATTTATTCCATGCTGGGCATGTTACAATGCTTAAGATGGAAAAGGAAATGTGTGATTATTTGAAAGTGGCCCTTCAAGTTGATCCAACAATAGATCGCCCTGGAATCAAAAATAAACCAGTGCAATCTGCTTACGAACGATATGTTCAACTTCAAGGATGTAAATATGTCGATGAAATTCTTGTGTATGAAACAGAAGAAGATCTTCTCAATTTAATTCAATCTCAAACAATTCATATAAGATTTTTGAGTGAAGAATATAAAGACAGAGATTTTACTGGAAAGCAATATTGTATTGACAATGGAATAGATTTATTTTTTCATTTGAGAAGACATAAATATTCTTCAACTGAAATTAGAAATAGAGTTCATCATCTTGAAGAGCAAAAAAGATTAAAAAAATCAGAAGAAAATACAATAGAACAATATTCTCCAGAAATTTTAGAAAAATATTCAATTAAAAATGACCAATTATGATGGTGTAATAGTATGGAAATAGTAAACACTGATCTCAAAGATGCTTACTTTATTGTAAATAATAAATTTGAGGATGAACGTGGATTCTTCATGGAATCATTTAATTTGAAGGAGTTTAAAAAAAATATTAAAATACGTAATTTTGTCCAAGATAATCATTCAAAGTCTTCTAGGAATGTTCTGAGAGGTCTTCACTATCAAATTAAACATCCTCAAGGTAAACTTGTTCGTTGCATTTCTGGTACAATTTATGATGTAATTGTTGATTTGAGGGAATCTTCCCCATCATTTGGAAAATGGTTTGGTATTGTATTAGATGATAGTCGGAATCAACTTTGGGTTCCACCTGGATTTGCTCATGGATTTTACACTGCTACTGATTTTGCAGAAGTAGAATATAAAGTGACTGATTACTATTACGCAAAATATGATAGAACTTTGATATGGAATGATCCTACTATTAATATTGAATGGCCAAGTCTCAATCCTATTCTTTCCGAAAAAGATATAAATGGAAAAACTTTCGAGGAATGTGAGAAGTATGTTTGAAAAAATTTCTGTCTATGGTGGAACAGGATTTATTGGAAGTTCTTTTTGTAATCTTTTTGCCGATCAAATTTTAAAAATTCCTAGGGAGGATAGAGAACCACAATCCAAAGATATTCTTTATTTCATTAGTACGACCACAAATTATAATGTATTTGAAGATCTTCATGTAGATATTAATACTAATTTGAATCTTCTTATGGAAGTACTTGAGTATTGTAAAGGTGAAGATATTATATTTAATTTTGTGAGTTCTGGATTTGTTTATGGATTGGATGTAATAGATGCAAAAGAAACTGATCTTCCAGATCCTAGGGGGTTTTATTCAATTACGAAAAGAACAGCAGAGCAACTAATAATTTCATTTTGTGAAACTTTTGGGTGTAAGTATCGTATTTTCCGTCTTGCTAATGTATATGGAACTGATAAAACAGTATCTCCAAAGAAAAATGTTTTGGGATTCTTAATAAACAAGTTAAAAAATGATGAAGATATTCAACTCTATGGTGGTGGACTTGTTCTTCGTGATTATATGCATGTGGATGATGTTTCTAAAGCAATTAAATGTATTATAGATAGTGGATCTGAAAACCAAGTATATAATATTGCTACTGGACAACCAAGGTACTTTTGTGATATAATTCAATTGGCAGTTGATAAATTGTCTAATTCTAAAAGTAAAATTATATCTGTAGAAACTCCAGAATTTTATTTAAAGACTCAAGCAAAAAATTTCTCTTTAAATATTGAGAAGTTAAATAATTTAAATTTTAAACCAAGTATTTCAATTTATGATGGAATTGAAAAATTATGTATCCACTAATTGATGTGAAAAATGTAGATCAAAAAGAATCTACTAGTAAAGGTAAAATTCTTTTTACTGGAGGAAATGGATTTATTGGTAGTGAAATTATTCCACTTTTATCCAATGAAGGATGGGAAGTGATAAGTCCAGATTCTTCCCAATTAAGACTTGATATTGGTGAGGATGTTGATTCGTTTTTTGATGGGCAACATTATGATGCAATAATTCATGCCGCTATCGTTGGTAGAAAAACTTATCTTAGCGATGACAAATTAACATTTCATAAAAATATGTTAATGTTTGAATCAATATTTAAACATATTGACAAAACAAATTTGTTTATTAATATTGATAGTGGAACTTCTATGGGATATTCCAAATCTAATCAAAGACCTATACCTGAAGATTTTGGAAAAATAATCCCTACAGAACCATATGCATTTTCCAAATATTGTATATCTAAAAGAGTTCTAGATAATCCAAAAGGAATTAATCTCAGAATTTGGGGATGCTTTGGTCCTCTTGAAGATAGTTATAGATTTTTTGCGGGAAATATCAATAGATATGTTCATAAAAAAGATATTGAAATTCATATTGATAGGCAGATGGATTTTATTTATGTTAACGATCTTTATAAAATAATTGATTGGGTACTTAATGCAAAAGATAAATCTATTGCAAAAAATGCAAATTGTGTTTATAATATGAAATATTATCTTAGTGAAATTGCGGATATGATCAATAATCTTGATGACTATAAAGTTAATATTATCAATCAAAATTCTGGAGTTAGTGAACCCTATTGTGCATCTCCTACCAATTTTCCAATAAAATATGATGGATTGGAAATAGGAATTCGTAATTGTTTTAACTATTTTAAACATCTTAATCATATTTAAAATTTTCAAATAAACTGATATTAAACCCAAACTATGTCAAAAATTGTTGTTACTGGCGGCGCTGGATTTATAGGTAGTCATTTTCTTAATTATATTGAGAAAAAAACTAGTGAAAAAATTATTATATTAGATAATTTAACTTATGCTGCAGATTTGAATAATGTTCCAAAAAGTTCACAATTTGAATTTGTTTGGTGTGATATTTCTAATGAAAATCATGTAAATTATATTTTTAATCAATATAAACCAAAAAAAGTTTTTCATTTTGCTGCAGAAAGTCATGTTGATAATTCAATTAAGAATTATCGGCCATTTCTTGAGACAAACATAATAGGAACAATTAATCTTTTAAATGCATCTCTCTCAGTTGATATTGAAAAATTTCATCATATATCAACAGATGAAGTCTACGGATCTCTAAATTATGATGATAATGAACTATTTGAAGAAACAAGTCAGATTGATCCTAGAAATCCTTATTCTGCCAGTAAGGCATCCTCAGATCACTATGTTAGAACTTGGAACAATACTTATGATCTGCCGTATATTATTACTAGATGTTCCAATAATTATGGTCCATGTCAACATAATGAAAAATTAATTCCTAGAGTTATTCATAATGCTTTAAAAGATGAGAAAACTTATATGTATGGTGGAGGGCACCAAATTAGAGATTGGTTGCATGTTAGGGATCATTGTTCTGCCATTTGGACTTTAGAAGAAAATAAAGTGATAAACGATAATTTTAATATTGGAGGAGATTGTGAGTTAAAAAATATTGATGTTACTAAAAAGATTCTAGATCTTTTGGGTAAACCTTACGATCTGATTGGTATCTGTGAAAATAAAAATCAAGTATATGGTGCTCCTTATTATCGGCCTGGTCAAGATGGAAGATATGGTACAAATTTTTCCAAATTAACCAAAAGAACTGGATGGAAACCTTCTATATATTTTGATGATGGATTAAAAGATACTGTAAAATGGTATCTTGAAAAATATAAACCTGATGTTAACTTTACTTAATTTTTATGAAAAGTATTATAACCCACTTTTATAATGAAGAATATCTTCTTCCTTGGTGGTTAGAGCACCATAAGAAAATTTTTGATTATGGATTAATGATCAACTACAATTCTACTGATAGATCTGTAGAAATAATCAAGGATATTTGCCCAGATTGGCAAATTGTTGATTCTGTTAATCCAGAATTTAGTGCCATTGAAGTTGATAAGGAAGTCATGTATTATGAGGAACAAATACCAGGATGGAAAATTTGTTTAAATGTACCTGAATTTTTATATGGAGATTTTTCATCTTTGAGGGATGATCAAAATCAGGTTCATTTATCTCCTTGCTTATATTTTGTTGATAATCAAGACTCATCAGAACCAGATAAAAATAAACCATTGCACGAGCAATATTCATTTGGGTGTGATTATAAAGACCGCAATTTAGATCTTTCCAGTATTTTTGAAAGGGGTATGAGATGTTTGCACAACTATCCAGTTTTAAATTATCCTATTGGTAGACATTTTCATGATTATAGTCATGTGTCTGAAGATTTTATGGTTTTTTACTATGGACTTGCCCCCATGAATGAGCACCTAATTGAAAGGAAAACTCAAATTCAACATAAAATATCTCAAAGTGATAAGGATAGAAATTTTGGTGGTCATCATATTACTGATGAAGAAAAAATTTTTAAATTATTGAATGATGAATTCAGACCATTATCTAAAGATCTATCATCTGAAATGGAAAAATATGTAAAATTCTGCTATTGAATGCGATAGAATAGTATACAAACTTATTGAAATTAACAAACCATGTATCAACTAATTGATAAATTTATTAAATCCACAAAGGAAATTGATAGTGATATCTTTCCTTTCTTAGCAAACAAAAAAAACTTTAATCCCGAAACTGATTCTGTTTATTATTCGGGTCCCTATTGGGATGATGAAGAAATTACTGAAATGATTCACTCAATCCTTAAAGGAAAGTGGTTGTCTTCTGGAGAGAAAGTTCATAAATTTGAAAAGCAATTTTCCAAAAAATTTGGATTTGATTATTCAGTAATGGTTAATTCTGGTAGTTCTGCTAATCTTGTAATGATTGCAGCACTTAAGAAGCATTTTGGTTGGGAAGATGGAGATGAGATTATTGTCTGCGCCTGTGGATTTGCTACCACAGTGGCCCCTATCGTTCAAAATGGATTGAAACCAGTTTTTGTTGATATTGATTGGTCTGATTTGAATTGGGATTTGAATCAGGTAGAACAAAAAATTTCTTCGAGAACAGTAGCAGTTATTTCTTCACCTGTTCTTGGCAATCCCTATGATATTGATAAACTTGTTGGCATTTGTAAGGCAAAGAATATTTATTTGATTGCTGATAATTGTGATAGTCTTGGCAGCAAGTGGAAAGGTAACTATTTGACTGATGTTGCAGTTGCTTCCTCTTGTTCTTTTTACCCAGCACATCACATTTGCACTGTAGAAGGTGGAATGGTTTCTTCTAACATTAAAGAGATTGTGGATCTTGCTCGCAGTTTTGCTTGGTGGGGCCGTGATTGTTATTGTGTGGGGCAACAAAATCTTCTTTCTTGTGGAACTTGTGGAAAAAGATTTGATAATTGGTTGGAAGGATATGATGGAATTGTTGACCATAAGTACATCTTCTCTAACATGGGATATAATCTAAAACCTCTTGATCTTCAAGGTGGTTTGGGATCTGTTCAACTTACTAAATTTGAAGATATTCATCGTATCCGTAGGAAAAATAAGACTGCAATTGCAAATATTGTTGAAATTATTCCTGGGGTAAGAGTTGTTGGGGAAAGACCAGAGGCAGAAACTAGTTGGTTTGGTGTACCCATTATATGTGAAACCAAGCAATTGAAAGAATCCTTAGTCGCACATTTGGAAAAGAATAAAATTCAAACTCGCAATTACTTTGCTGGAAATATTCTTCTCCATCCTGGATATAAAGATCTTGATGATGCAAGTAAATATCCAAATGCAAATCAGGTATTGGGTAAGGTATTTTTCTTGGGTTGTTCTCCTACAATTACTGATTCTATGATAGAATACATAGAAAAGACAGTACAATTATTTGTAAAAAAATAATGCAATTGACGAAAAGATTGATTGTTAGTAATCATTCAAATCATGATTTGGAATGGCTACTTGATTTGGATGATTACGGATTTACTTCAGACAATATTTACATATATGAAAGAAGTCCTTCTAATATACCTAATGTGAGTCATTTGGGTAAAGTTATTGCGTCTCCAAATGTAGGATCTAACATATATGATATTGGTAAGCATATTGTAGAAAATTATGATGACCTTGCCGACATTAATATATTTGTCAAGGGCAATGTTACCTGGAGAACTTATACAAATAGGGAAAGATTTTTATATGCTTTAACTGCAAATTGGTTTGTTCCTATCGATAATGATCCTATAGGAAGTGGCGGTGAAAATTGCTATGAACCCTGGGGAGAGAAATTTTATGTAAATGATTCTTCTTTAATAATACCAATTTCCGAAGAAGATGATGATAAATGTTCTAATTTTTATGATGAGATAATTGAAAGACCTTTCAAATCATATAGTAGATTTAAAAATAAAAAAGAATTTTTGCAGGATCTTTTTGAGATAGGTAGAATTCCAAATTATCTGTCTTTTTGTCCAGGAGCAAACTTTACTGTTCCTAAACATAATATTCTCAAGTATAGTAAAAATTTTTATAAAAAAATGATGTACTATACTGACTATTTTAAAGATCCGATTGAAGCTCATTATTATGAAAGAGTATATAATTTAATATGGCAAGGATGCCTCAAAGAAAATACATCATTCCAAGTTCCTGAAGACTATAATGGATAAGAATAAAGCAATATATAAACTCAAGGGTCTTCCTCCCATTTACTATCTCAATTTGGATGAACAACCAGAAAGAGCAGAGTATATGGAAACTCAATTTAAGTATTGGGAGATTGAAGATTATACTCGTATTTCTGCTTATGATGGTAGGGACGATAGAGACCTCGGAGACATTCTTAAAGGGCGCTATCCTGATATGATGTCTTCTGGTGAGGTAGGTTGTGTGACATCGCACCTGAAGGCACTCAAGCACTTCTTAGAGACCTCTGATGCACCTTGTGCCTTGATTATGGAAGATGATTGCGATTTAGATCCAGTAAAACATTGGGGATTTACTTGGAGAGATTTTTTCTCTAAAGTTCCATATTCTTATGATGTAGTTCAACTTGCGATTATTAATCCTGCACAAGTTCATATGAAGATGCATCGTAGGTTTGTGAATGATTTTTCAACCGCCTGCTATTTGATTACTCGATATCATGCACAAAAACTCATTAATTTTCATGTTCGTGGGGATAAGTATAAGATTGATAATGGAGTAAAACCTCGTGCAGTTGCAGATGATCTTATCTACAATTCTGGAAATACTTATGCCGTTCCTTTATTTCTTTATAAGATTGAATTGGGATCTTCTATTCATAATGATCATGTGGATGTTTTTCATAGGTCCAGTTATGACGGCCTCTGGCAGTTTTGGAGAAATGATTCTGTTCATATTGAGGATTGGAATGTTGTATTAAATTATGATCCATATTTTGGGACATTACCACCTGGATTTGAAAACAAATAGGACTTGACAAGTCTTTAGATTTCCTATATAATTGTGTGATGTTTCGTAATAAAACGAAAAAATGACGATAACGACTAATGATCGCGGGCAACAAAATATGTTTGCGCGTGAACCTAAGATGTACATCTCTGATGAGGATGCTGCCAAGTATGGTATGATGACTCATAACGAACGAGCAGAACTTGCTAACGGCCGCTGGGCAATGCTGGGCATTATTGCTGGATTTGTATCTTATGCAACCACTGGACACCTCTTCTTTGGTGTGCTATGATGAG
>Ga0209088_10001023_pt1 | contig 18649 bp, 19 predicted proteins | sample S_140625_EF_Meta_FD_187324 | JGI IMG/M metagenome (GOLD analysis project Ga0209088, IMG submission 187324) | Freshwater microbial communities from Lake Simoncouche, Canada to study carbon cycling - S_140625_EF_MetaG (SPAdes) (version 2) | ecosystem: Environmental > Aquatic > Freshwater > Lake ... | reverse complement strand
TGCCATGTCCATGAATAACCAAAGCAACGGAGAGCCCTTCAATCAACTCTAAGGTCTGCGCTACTTCTTCAAAGCCACCCTCACCCCAGAGCTCAGGAAAGATGACGCCAAAGCCCTCTTCCCATAGTGCATCGGCAGAGATCAAGATTTGATGCTGCTCTTGGTACAACATGATTGAATGGTTGTCATGGCCTGGAGCAGCCAGAATTTGCCAGCGATAAGGGCCTAAGAGTATTTCTTCGCCAGGTACCAGAAGAGCATGATGAGTAAAGCGTGGGCACTCTTGCCCCAATTGCTGAAAGCTCAGCAAATCCTCATTCCAGTCTCGTACAGCGATTGCCTCTGCCTCTGGTATCCATATCTCGCAATCGAATAGCTCTGATAACACTGCATTGCCGCCACAGTGATCTGAGTGTAAATGCGTATTAACTAATTTATTAAGTGCTTTCAAGTCATACTTAGCAAGTGCATTAGTGACTAGATCAATAGTCATCTTCTGGTGTGCACAGTACCCACTATCAACCAGTGATACATCCTCCTCACTGAAGAGCAAAATATTGTTTGCTGATAACCACCCGCGCTCGAAAATCTCTATTCCAGGTGGGAGCAAGTAATTGCCGATACGCTTTTCAAATGCCATCAGTTTTTTGCGCAGTGATTTCAAGCTTTTGAATATCGAATTGCTGCTGCTTTAAGCGCTGCAATAAATCAGCATAGACTTTGGGGTCAAGCTGCGGAGTTCTGGATAACACCCAAAGATATTCTCTTCTAGGATCGCTCACGGCCGCTAATTGATATTGCGGATCTAAATCAATTACCCAGTAGTCGCCCCATACTAAAGGTAAAAAAGAGAGCCACTCGGGGGCAAAACGCACTTCTAATTTAGGTGAATCCTTGCTGCCAATTTGGCGAGCCAAACCCTCTGCCTCCGAAATATCACCACCGGCAGTTTTGCAGCTATTGAGGACCCGAAGATTACCATCCGACTTAGCGCTATAAACAGCCTTGGTATTGGAGACACATTTTTTCTGAAACCAGTTCGGGAATTTGGCAATCTCGTACCAAGTGCCGAGGTAACGAGAAACATCTAAAACCACTATGGTCTTCACTGCCTGATCGCCTTGCTGAGCCATGACTTGAGTAGACCCGAAGCAAATCAGCAGTAAGCCCAATAGAGCAATCCATAAATTGCGAGAGCGAGGAAACAGGGTCATGAGCAGAACATCCTTAAATAGTAGATCGCTTACTCAAAAGCTTACGAATATAAGGAATCCTACAACATAAGAGCAGTAGCAAAACTACTGCATAGATTGTGACGGTATCAAAATCATTCTTACCTGCCTTGTGCCACCAATAGTGGAGGATTGCAGTGCAGGCAATGAGATAAATGAGTCGATGTAACATCGCCCAGCGACGAGCCAGCTTTCTTTGCGCCCAGTGGGTAGAGGTCAGCGCTAGTGGCAATAGCAAAACCAGGCTAATAAAGCCCATGGTAATAAAGGGCCGCTTCACTATATCTTTGAGCATTTCTACTAGATCAAAATCCTGATCTAGCCAAAGCCAAATGACAAAATGGAGTGATGCATAAAAGAAACTAAATAGGCCCAACATTCTGCGATACCGAATCCACGCCGTTGAATTCGTTAACAAACGCAATGGCGTCATCGCCAGCGTCAGGCATAAGAAGACTAGTGCCCACGTTCCCGTTGAGCGCGTAATGAACTCAATCGGATTCGCGCCCAAGCCATCGGTAAACCCTAACCAAATCAAACGATCTAGCGGGAGTAGCGCCAATAGGAAAATCAGTAACTTCATCCCACTTTACTTATCGTTTTGCATCAATAGAATTTCTTCAAATCCATCCCGGCATACATACTCGCAACTTGATCGCCATACCCATTAAACATTTGGGTTTTGATTTTGGGGGCAAAGGCACCTTTAGAGTCGCCGATTCGGCGCTCAGTCGCTTGACTCCAGCGAGGGTGATCAACCGAAGGATTTACATTGGAATAAAACCCATACTCACGCGCATCAAACTGGCTCCAGCTAGTCTTGGGCATTTCTTCTGTTACACGAATTTTTACAATCGACTTCGCACTCTTAAAGCCATATTTCCAGGGCACCACAATTCTGACTGGGGCGCCATTTTGGTTTGGTAGCGTCTCACCATAAAGGCCAAAAGTGAGTAGCGTCAGGGGGTTCATGGCCTCATCCAAGCGCAGACCTTCGCGATAAGGCCACTCGATAATCTGACTCTTGAGACCCGGCATTTGCTTGCGATCGGCTAAGGTAATAAATTCAACATACTTAGCAGAACCTAAAGGCTGCACTTGATTCAGCAATTTGGACAGAGAGTAACCATCCCAAGGAATGACCATCGACCAACCCTCAACGCAGCGCATACGATAAATACGCTCTTCCATCGGAGCAAGTTTAAGTAAAGCATCTATATCCAAGGTCATCGGCTTTTTAACCAAACCTTCAATCGTCACCGTCCATGGCCGAGTTTGCAAACTATGGGCATAAGCAGCGGGATCTGATTTATCCGTTCCAAACTCATAAAAGTTGTTATAGCCAGTGACGTACTGATAACTGGTTGATTCCTCTTTCAGAACAAAGTTTGGGTTTGGTGTAGCAATTAACTTTTGAGAATTGCCAGCAAGAGCCTCGCGCGAGAACCAAGGTGCGAGTGCCAGACCAAAGGCGCCAGCCGCAGCACTCTTAATTAAGTCTCGACGTCCCTCAAAGACTGCTTTAGGGGTAATTTCCTGGGAAAGCCGCTTTTGCTCATTTGTAGACATATCAAAGTCTCCTCAATGGATTCAATCTCATAGTGACAATAGGTCTTATTCTCCTATGCCTACCAATTTATTGCTGAACTACTGTACCGACCCAAAATGCGGACAAGAAAAAGGGTAAACCCAGCGGTTTACCCTTCTCGTGAAGCAGGTTGATCTTAAGCGGCTGATGCCGTTTTTAAGATGTTATTTAAGGTAGCACTTGGACACATCACTGCCACGAACTTGTCGTGATCAGGCATGTAGTAGCCACCAATATCGGCCGGTTTGCCTTGTACCGCTTTGAACTCAGCAACAATCTTTTGCTCGTTCTCAGTCAATGCTTTTGCAATCGGAGCAAAGTGGGCTTGCAATTCTTTATCTTCGGTTTGCGCAGCTAAGGCCTGGGCCCAATACATCGCCAGATAAAACTGGCTACCGCGATTATCTAGCTCACCAGTGCGTGGTGATGGTGACTTATTATTATCTAACAATGAGCCGGTAGCCTCATCTAAAGTGCGAGCTAAAATTTTGACTTTGGCATTACCAGTCTTATCACCAATATCCTCCAAAGAAACTGCTAGAGCCAAGAACTCGCCTAAGGAATCCCAGCGCAAATGATTTTCTTCGACCAGTTGTTGAACGTGCTTAGGAGCAGAACCACCCGCACCAGTTTCAAAGAGGCCGCCGCCAGCCATCAATGGAACGATAGATAACATCTTGGCGCTGGTACCGAGCTCCATAATTGGGAACAAGTCAGTGAGGTAATCGCGCAAAATGTTGCCAGTTACAGAGATCGTATCTTTGCCGCGAATGATGCGCTCTAAGGTGTAGCGCATTGCGCGAGTCTGCGACATGATCTGAATATCTACGCCTGTTAAGTCATGGTCTTTCAAATAGGTTTGCACCTTCTTGATCAATTCAGCTTCATGTGGACGATACTCATCTAGCCAGAACACGGCTGGAGTATGCGACAAGCGTGCGCGGTTTACGGCTAACTTCACCCAGTCACGAATCGGCGCATCTTTAACCTGACACATACGCCAGATGTCGCCCTCTTCCACATTCTGCTCCAGTAAGACTGTGCCATCATCCGCAACAATGCGAGCCACACCAGCCTCAGTGATTTCAAAGGTCTTGTCATGTGAGCCGTACTCTTCGGCCTGCTGAGCCATCAAGCCCACATTGGGTACTGTACCCATCGTTTTTGGATCGAAGTTACCGTGCGTCTTACAAAAGTTAATGATCTCTTGATAGATGCGAGCAAAAGTACTTTCTGGAATGACCGCTTTAGTGTCATGCAAACGACCATCAGCACCCCACATCTTGCCGCCTACACGAATCATTGCTGGCATCGATGCATCTACGATCACGTCACTTGGTGAATGGAGATTGGTAATGCCTTTGGCAGAGTCCACCATAGCCAAGGCTGGACGGTGCTCATGGCAAGCATGCAAGTCCTGAATGATTTCTTCGCGCTTGGATTCTGGCAAAGTCTTGATTTTTTCGTACAAGCTACTCATACCGTTGTTCGGATTTACACCCAACTCATCAAACAATTTGCCATGCTTTTCAAATGCATCTTTGTAGAAAATCTTTACAGCGTGACCAAACACGATAGGGTGTGACACCTTCATCATGGTGGCCTTGACGTGCAAGGACAACATCATGCCAGTCTTGTAAGCATCTTCGATCTCTTGTTCATAGAATTCGCAGAGTGCTTTTTTACTCATGAACATGCTGTCAATAATTTCACCAGCAATCAAGCTCACTTTTGGCTTAAGAACAATCGTCTTGCCACTCTTGGTTACTAGATCCATCTTCACATCACATGCTTTAGTCATGGTCATTGACTTCTCACCTGCGTAGAAGTCGCCACCATGCATGTGCGATACGTGCGTACGGGAGGCTTGACTCCATTCACCCATCGAGTGCGGATTCTTACGGGCATAACGCTTAACAGCGTTTGGTGCACGGCGATCAGAGTTACCTTCGCGTAATACGGGGTTTACTGCGCTACCCAAACACTTGGAGTAACGCGCACGAATTTCTTTTTCAGCATCATTTTTAGGATCATCTGGAAAATCAGGGATTTTGTAACCCTTGGCTTGCAACTCTTTAATAGCAGCGAGCAACTGTGGAACTGAAGCACTGATATTGGGCAACTTAATGATGTTGGTATCGGGCAATAAAGTCATACGACCCAGCTCAGCCAAATTATCGGGAACTTTTTGCTCTGCAGTTAAACAATCAGAGAAGTTTGACAAGATACGCGCCGCAACAGAAATATCGCTTTCTACAACCTGAACTCCCACTGGCGCTGTAAAAGTACGAATGATTGGCAAAAATGCACAGGTTGCCAATAAGGGCGCCTCATCTGTCAGCGTGTAAATAATCTTTGATTGCTCTGAAGCCATTGATGTTTCCTCGATATGGGTAAATATTAGGAGCCGGCCATATACCGAACCACTCTCGCATTCCGTACGCAACACTTCAGGCGCTTGTGGCTATCTTGGGTGTAATTTCACGTACTGGACCGAGAAATCTATTTTAAATCATCGACCCCAGCAATTTCAGGGGATTTGGGCTGCAAATTGGTATAAGTGCCGCAATTTAAGGGAATCCACCATGCCCAGCCTGCACTCACTTACATCGTAAACTGCAATGCATGATGAACAAGCACCCCCTACTCAATAAAAACCTCTTACTGTTGATTCTCTGCCAGGGCTTGTTTTTGACCAATAATGTGACCTTTATCGCCATTAATGGCCTAGTAGGCCTCAGTCTGAGTCCAGTCGCCTGGATGGCCACCTTGCCCGTGATGGGCTACGTTGTCGGGGGCGCCTTCTCAACCTCCATTGTTGCCAAAACCCAAAATTACTTTGGTCGCAAGATTTCTTTTCAGCTGGGCCTTCTGGTAGCTGTCTTTTCAGCCCTTCTATGCGCCTATGCCGCCGTTTCCAAAAACTTCTGGCTACTGGTGCTCGGCACCTTTATTGCAGGCTATTACAGCGCCAACGGGCAACTCTATCGATTTGCGGCTGCTGAGTTGACTTCGGTCAGCCAGAGAGATAAGGCAGTCTCTTGGGTGTTAGCTGGCGGGATTCTTGGTGCAGTGATTGGGCCCAACCTTGCCTCATGGACTAAAGACTTCTTTGATACCGCCTTCTTGGGCGCTTATCTCACTCTCTCGATAGCCGGCTTTATCGGGATCATCGTGATGCAATTCATCCACTTTCCAGAAGAGTTCAAGACGCAGCATTCACTTTCAGCCGGTAGAAGCCTTAAAACTATTCTGCAACAACCGGTCTTTCTAGTTGCAGTGATCGGCGCTTCTCTGGGATACGGCGTCATGAATCTCCTCATGGCGGCCACCCCACTTGCGATGCAAATTTGTAAGCTCCCGTTTTCGGATACGGCTATGGTTTTAGAGTGGCATGTGATTGGCATGTTTGCGCCTGGGTTTTTTACTGGCTCACTCATTCAACGTTTTGGCACACTCAAAATTATGGGCGTTGGGGTTGCACTTAATCTCCTATGTATTGCAATCGCACTCACCGGTATCGACTTCCACCAATTTTTAATTGCCTTATTTTTGCTGGGCGTTGGCTGGAACTTTTTATTTACTGGATCGACATCCTTGGCGATGACTGCATACCGACCTGAGGAGCGTGACAAAGCTCAGGCAGCAATTAACTTCTTTGTGTTTGGCACCATGGCTTTTACCTCCTTCGGCTCGGGAGCCCTGATTACCTCGCAGGGCTGGAACATCCTTAATCTAGGATCATTACTTCCCGTTGCCGTTACGGCGGGCGCCTTGCTGTGGCTGAGCGCTAATCGTAAGAAGACTAGCGCCTCATTTACCGCTTAAGAAGTTTTTGCTAAAGGTAGATTGAAGAGTAGGTTTTGTGGTTTGAGTTTGAGCTGCTTCTCATCATTCATAGCAATACCCATGTATACCGGCTTTCCAGCCTGAGCTTGAGTCACTGCTACCTCATCAATAAAGTCCAAACGGAATAAGCAAATCACCTTCTCAAGCTCGTCGGTGTCAACCGACTCTTTGTTGTAAAGCTTATTGAGGATATCCGTCGCCGCGGCATCTAAACCAACATGCCAAGACCATTTGGGATCGGAGATTTGCTGCATTGGCGTAACGCGCACTTGGGCACCTAAAAAGTGTTGCACCCATTTCTCGAGGACACGGCAAAAATGATTCATAGGCGGCTGACCAAAGTTCAGCTGCACTGCAAAGTCATAGTCCTCGCTCTTATCCCAATAGAGTTCCGCGTTTTCTTCATGCAAGACATCTAAGTCGATCGAGCGCATAGACATCGACTTGCTCTTGAGCAGATCCATGATGTTGCCAGTCTCCCCTGCCTGCGCATTTCGAGTCACAACCTCATCATCCGCGCCCATAACCACGCCGTCCTCCAACACAGTGATCTTTTGAGTCCGAAAGAAGAGTTCACCCATGCGCACATCCAAGGGATGGCAATTCTCACCCAAAATATGCCGAATAAATATTTGCGCTAGTTGAGATATAAATAGAGGCGGCACATCTACGCCATCACCCTTAAATAAGCTCATGTAAAAGTTTTCTAATGAGCTAGCGGCCAATAGCTTGGCTCGATATCTCAGCCACACTTGGTAGTTCACCTGAATATCGGAATCTGCCATGCCAGCAATTTCCTCATCGGAAATCACTGCGCGGGGGTTCGCATGTAGGCGCTGATGTAAGCCGCGCTCAACATCGCAGGATTCAGGAACGAGTTTTAACTCAGGGCACAATAAGTAGGTGCGCAGAAAATCATCGGTTACCAACAATTGCTTGTCCGACCCCACTGTAAGGGTTTTGTATGCAGAATGAGGCCAGAAATTTGTCATGTTAGTTTGCTCGCACAAAAAGATTACGCTCAGAATATACTAGCCCTTCAATTTCAGCCAAAGAGGAAGATAAACGTGAGCGAACTCCAGAAAATAGATACCGTTGTGGGTGATGGCACCGAAGCGGTTGCCGGCAATGATGTAGACGTGCACTACACCGGATGGTTATTTGATGAGAATGCGCCTGAGCACAAAGGCCAGAAGTTTGATAGCTCCCTCGATCGCGGCCAATTATTCAACTTTCCTTTAGGCGCCGGCCATGTCATCAAGGGCTGGGATGAAGGCGTACAAGGCATGAAAATTGGTGGTAAGCGCACTTTAATTATTCCATCTGAGATGGGCTATGGTCCACGTGGTGCCGGTGGCGTAATTCCTCCAAATGCAACTTTGGTATTTGATGTAGAGCTTCATGGCGTAAATTAATTCCGAACCTGCATTCGCAAGTAATAAGGCCACTCAATTAAATAAACTGAGTGGCCTTTATTTTTTTCCCTAGAGAAAACTGCAGATCTTATGAGCGCAAATCTTTGCCGTTCAAAGTGAATTTATTAGATGTTGTTGGCTGACACAAACTAATCAAACGATTTCTTTCGGCCAGCACCTTATCAGCATAGCCACCATCATTCTCTGCATTTGCAGCACCAACATAGTATTTCAAGCCATTACGTAATGAGCCGCTAGTGGCAATCAAATACTTCAAGATGTAAGCGCCCACCCGAATATTCACCTCAGGCTTTACTGCATCAGTAGCGCCACCATACAATGCGTACTTATCTTTATGAATCGCAGTCATCACCTGCATCAAGCCTTCAGCACCAGCATGGCTTTTGATCAGAGGATTAAAGTTGGACTCTACCGAAATCACGGCGAGCAACAGCACCGGGTCAATTTTGACTTCTTTTGCAATCAACACAGTATTAGAAACATATTCCTCAATCTTGGCGCGATCTAATTTGTACTTCTTCTCAAAAAAGTCAGCTACTGCGCGTTGATTTTGAATGGAAACCATCAGCTTTGAGTCCAGTGCCTCAGGATCAATTTTTGAAGTAGGAATGCGATCAGCCAAGTGGGAGATCGGTTTTACTTGGGTATGCGCCACTGAGGGCATCAACAGGGCAACTGTTTGTTGCTTGGCGCTAAATAAACCACTACCAGGCATGGCCGATGAATTTCCGTAAAGTACATTGGCAATTTCTTCATCAGCAGATGCCTTAGCAGTCGCTTCTTGATACTGATCGAGCATGCTGAAACCGTTTTGCCAAACTATATGGCGAGCTTCGTCTGGAACCAGGATTCGAGCTAAATCGAAAGCACCTGCTTGAGTTCCGTTACCGGAAAGCCAGAGTCCTACGGTCATGAACACGGTCACAATCAATAGACCATTCATGACTCTGTAGACAGGGGATAGAGCATGAGCGAGCAAATTCTTAGCGTAAGCCGTTGCTGGCTGCGCTAGTTGCGTGTCACTCGAATTAGCAGAAAAACATTTAATCATTTGTAGTCTTGCAGGGCCTCAAAAAATCAATACTCAGATTTATGTTGCATTGCAATAAGTAAAAAACATGAGTCACTGTAAAAAGGTTCTTATATCAAGTCAAGAATAAGGAAACTGATTTCCATAACTTATAGGTCTTGAAATAGAGATGATCCCTGTGAGAGCCTGTAAATTTGATATTTTCTGTATTAATTTCAATAGCTTATAGAAGTTAGTAAGGGCTTATTTCATATAATAAAAAAGGGCTCAAAATCCGACTTTTTTACTATTTTCACCCCTCGAAAGAGTTGCTTAACCCGTACATCTAGTATTTTGATGGGCTAAATTTTCTACCGGTAGTGTTTTTTCGCTCATGAGCGCATTTGTACTTGAGTCCGTCCTGCCGTGTTTTTGCTTGCTTGAGATATCAGACAAAAGACATCTAAGCACTCATCAATACTAGCTATATGGCTAGCTTGATCGCCAGATACGAGCAAAACCTTTACCACCTGATATCGACACTCATTACACTGACATGCAATGAAATTCCTGGCCACATTCCTCTTAATTAGCTCACTTTGGCTGCCACTGAGTACCCTGGCTATCTTCGACCAATGCCAAGATCTATTCCCAGCCCAACAAATACCTAGTACTGCCCAGGCCGGTCGGGACCTCTGTTTTGATGATTTCGCGATCTACTACTCGCCTTTAGACAAAAAGCCCATCTACACCGTTGAGAGGTTAAATAGCGAGCAACTCCAGGCGACGCACCCCCGCCGAACCAATCAGTTCTACGAAGAGGCCAGACTCCCAGCACATGAACGCGCCCTACTGGCAGACTATCGTGGCAGTGGATATGACCGGGGTCACAACGTGCCAGCTGGCGACATGACAACCGAGAGGGGAATGGCGCAATCATTCTCTCTGGCAAATATGATGCCGCAGGCTCGGCAAAACAATCAGGGCATCTGGGCCAAACGGGTTGAAGAGCCTACCAGGATGTACATCAAGCGCGTAAAAGGCGATGTCTATGTCTTTACTGGATCTGTGGGTCATGCCGGCAGCATTGGTAAAGGCAAGGTCACCATTCCGAGTCATCTTTATAAGCTGGTCTACGATCCTGCCAAAAAATTAGCTTGGGCTTATTGGGTTGAAAACACCGATGATGCGCAAATGAGTGCGCCGATCTCCTATGCCGAGCTCATTCAGAAGACTGGCATCGACTTTCATCTACCGATAGAGGTCGGCGGAAGCAAGTCCAGTAAACCAGTTGAAAAGAGCAGTTCGGAGGCCAAACCTATGGTGGGTGGCTGGTATCCCGTTTTTTTTGATCAGTATTCGGCTGAGAAGCTTACGGCATTGATCTCCAATATCAATTCAGGAAAGGTTGCCAGCGTGCAGATTCAATACGACCGCAATCTTGAGCTGGCTCAAAAGCTGGCGCAAGAAATTCAGGCGCAAAGTGCATTGCAGGTCACCCTCTCCCAAAGCAGTCCGCCAGATTCACCTAATGCGGTCTATGAACGCAATCGCGTGACAGCAATAGTTCGCTCCAAGTAAGTCTTTACTGCTTGCGGGTATGGGGAGCAAGTCCATAGGCCCGCTGGATAGGGGCTAATAATCCGCGTAAGCCATTGTGATCTAAGGTGTGCATCAGCTCTAGCAACTGACCCAGCTCGCTCTTCGGAAATCCTTCGCGCGCAAACCACGCTAAATAATTACTAGGCAAGTCTGCAAGTGCACGGCCAGCATGCTTGCCGAATGGCATCTTCATTGTGACCAGCTTCACCAGGGCTTCTGAATCCATAGACCCAAATCTTACAAGCTAGGGGGTATTCCCAGGCAAAAACTCAACACCAAAGCACGCAGGGTTAATTTCTCAATTGAGAATTGTTCTCATTTACTGTATATTAAGAATCATTCTCATTTACTTTTATTGACCACCCTACTAGACCATGAAAATGACTATCAAAAGACTTGTTGCCTTTAGCATCCTCTTAGCCACAGCCCTGCACTTCTCATTCGCAAATGCGGGTGAAGGTGCATTTGGTTGGATTTACACCCTCGATCTCCAGCCCAAAGGAAAACTCGAGTTTGAACAACGCTTACAACTCAATAAACAACAAGCTGCCGGCACCTACGATGCCTGGACAGCTAGGACTGAGTTGGAATATGGCCTTACCAATGATTTACAAATTGCTGGTTACATCAATTCCTACTACACCAGCGCAAGTCAGAATTACACCAACTCAGAAGCTTGTGGCGATAGCCCAAGCTGTACAGGTGGGTATGGAGTGCCATCCAGTCATGACCCAGCCACTCCCTATAGAAAAAGTGGCATTGAGGGTGGATCACTAGAAGCTATTTACCGACTTACCAATCCAGTGACATCGCCCGTTGGCGTTGGTCTGTATTTAGAACCAACCTGGGGAAGAAACAAAGATGAAATTGAAGCTCGCCTACTCTTGCAATCCAATTTCATTGACGATCGATTGGTTTTGGCAGGTAACGTAGTTGTAGCGAATGAACGCTTAAAGTTTATTGAAAATGGTAACGTACCAGAATCGATGCTCGACTTCCTTGTGGGCGCGAGTTATCGATTTGCACCTAAATGGTCCGCAGGCGTTGAGGCACGCTTCCACAATGACTACTCAGAGTTGAATTTACGTAATCAAGTCCAACGTGCCACTTTTGTAGGGCCTAATATGCACTACGCCGCTAAAGACTGGTGGGTCACGGGCGCTTGGCGCTATCAGCTCAAAGGTGGAACCTGCATGGGTGGCGGGGAAGCCGAGTGCTCCAATGCTCGAGTTTGGGATAGCCATTCAGTGAATGAATTTATCGTCAAAGTTGGATTTCCTCTGAACTAATGAAATGAATATGAACTGGAAACCTCACCCCCTATTCATCATTGGCCTAGCTATGACAAGCGCACCCATCATTGCACAGGCCAAGATTTATGTATCCGTTGAACAAGCCCAAAAGATACTGCTACCTAATAAATCGCTTGTTAAAAATCCCATGATCATCACCGATGAGCTGCAAGACAAAATGCGCTCAGCTTCGAGTATTCGTCACCCCTTTCAAGGAGACCAAATTTGGAGGGCGGCTGACGGAAGCTGGTTTATCGTAGATGAAGTAGTCGGTAAACATGAAATGATTACTTACGCGGTAGCACTCAATCCATCGGGTGCAGTAACTGGAATTGAGATTCTGGAATATGTTGAATCTTATGGATATGAAGTAGCAGAAGCCAACTGGCGTAAACAATTCGTCGGAAAAACGGCTGTAGATCCCATCAAGCTCAATCAAGATATTCAGAATATTGGTGGTGCTACTCTCTCCTGCAAACATCTGACTGATGGCGTTAAGCGGGTTGCGGTCTTATATGAGATCGCTTTAAAAAATCAGACCTTAAGCCTAAAAGCAAAATGATTCGCTGCAAGCCGCTCTTGGGTACTTTCGTAGAAATCAGGATTGAAGACCAATCACCCCCATTGAAAGCGCTAGATGAGGCTTTTTTAGCTGTTGAACAAGTGCAATTCCTGATGTGCTTTCACAATCCTAATAGCGAGCTTTCCCAGATCAACGCCAGATCCTATTTAGAGCCTGTTCGAATTCACCCATGGACAGCTGAGGTTCTCAGGATCGCAAAAGAGATTTACCTCCAATCCCAAGGTGTATTTAATTGTGGGGTTGGCCATCACCTGGTGGAAGCAGGCCTACTCCCTAAGCATGGCAAGCTCAATAATTACTCATTTGGAGGTATTGAAGATCTCCAATTGATTGAACACTTCCTGGTTCGATCGTCACTACCGCTTTGCCTTGATCTTGGTGGTATTGCCAAAGGCTACGCAGTAGATAAAGCCGTTGAAGCTTTACTTGCTAATGGCGTCCAAGCTGGATCAGTCAACGCGGGCGGGGATATCCGCATATTCGGAGGTCGTTCTCAAGCTATTCAAATCCGTAATCCATCAAAACCGCATGAACTCATCCAGATTGGCAGCATGTCAGCGGGTGCGATTGCCACTAGCAGCCTCTACTTTGCAAACCGTAGTAGCGGCTCAAAGAGCTTTATGGTGAATCCCCTTAATCAAGGGCATATTGAGTTTTCAGAGTCTTACTCAGTGGTCGCCACTAGATGTGTCTACGCAGACGCCTTAACTAAGGTCGTGAGTATTTCCAGAAATACTCGCCATCCTTGCTTAAGTCATTTTTCTGCCCAAGCAATCCGTATCCCCAACACCCAGTCCCCATGAAAAATACAAATCGCCTTGGCAAGATGCCAACATGGCAAAAACACTTTGTTCAAATTGGTATGTTGGCTTGCTCCCTCACCGGGACAGTTTATTTACTTGGACATGAATTCCATATTGAACGGGCCGTCTTGGGAACCCATTCGGTATTGGCATGGCACGGCATTGCTGCCATATTGGCTACGATGGCTCTAGGCTCAGTCTTGCCCTTTCATCTGAAAGCGGGCCTGAAGTCCAAAAGAAAGTTATTGAGTGGTTTAAGTCAATTGGCTTTTTTAGCCATTTTATTAGTATCGGGCGCTTTGTTGTACTACGGCCCTGCAGAAATTCGGGATGGGGTCATTGCAACACACTGGATGATTGGTATTGCCTTCTTTGCTATCTTTTTGCTACATGGCGTCTATACTAAAAAACTACCGTCTTAAATAAAAATAAGACATATTGAGTCACTTGATCTCAATATGTCTTAATCAAAACTTGCGGCACTCACTTAGAGCAAAAATTATTTCCCAATAATAAGTAGGCTGGGCAAAAACGGAAAATACCAGTAGTCATAGGGATCAGTCCGAGCCAACCCCACCAACCTACGATACCGTTAGCTGCAAGTCCAACCAGCACAATGCCTACTGAGATTCTTAAAATACGATCGATACCGCCGACGTTACATTTCATATTGAACTCCCTTTAAAAACGATTAAAGAATTGATTACTTTTTACAGTAATGCTTGTAAAGCAAACTCATTACGGCAACAGCAACTTCGCTAGATAGGGTGTAGTAAATTTGCTTGCCTTCTCTACGTGTTTTCACTAGCTTTTCTTTGCGCAACACAGTCAATTGCTGCGAGAGGGTTGGCTGATGTAGATCCAGCGCCGCCTCTAACTCACCAACACATTTTTCTGCTTGACCGATTTCACATAAGAGCATCATGCGATCTCGATTGGATAAGACTTTCATGAGCTTGCAGGCATCCTCTGCGGCTGATTGCATCTTCTTTAACTCCGATTTGGAGAATGGTGTATTCATGGTCATTCTCTAATCAGAGTGCATTCAAAGGAATCTTTAAATACGAGACTCCATTGCTATCAGGTTCAGGAAAATGTCCGGCTCGTATATTGACCTGGATAGACGGCAAAATAAGTGTTGGCATCTCTAAAGTGCTATCTCGTGTGGTTCGCATTTCCACAAATTGCGCTTCAGTCACACCGTCATGTACATGAATATTATTTACCCTCTCATCAGCAACAGTGGTCACTCCAGTCGCGGGTCGATTGTTTGGCGGATAGTCATGGCACATATACAACTTGGTCTGACCAGGATAAGACAAAATCTTTTGAATAGATCGATAGAGTGTCTTCGCATCACCACCCGGAAAATCACAACGGGCTGTACCGACATCTGGCATAAACAGGGTATCGCCCACAAAGATGGCATCGCCGATTTCATAAGCCATACAAGCAGGTGTATGGCCCGGTACAAAAAGTGCCTTTAAGGAGAGATTTCCGAATGTGAGTGATTCACCCTCTTTCAGTAAGTAGTCAAATTGAGTGCCGTCCGCTTTAAAGTGATCATCTAGATTAAAGATACCTTTAAATACCACCTGCACATTAGCAATGTGATCACCGATCACCAACTTGCCACCTAATTGACTTTGTAAATAAGGGGCAGCCGTTAAATGGTCTGCATGAGCATGGGTCTCTAGGATCCAATCCACTTGGAGCTGGCGCTTCTTAACAAAGGCAATCACCTCATCAGCAGACTTGGTAGTAGTTCTGCCTGATTTAGGGTCGTAGTTCAAGACAGAGTCGATGATGACGCATGGACTTGCCTCATCTTCATAGACCACATAGGTATAAGTCCAAGTTTCAGGGTCAAAAAAGTCTTTAATCAAGGGGGTGGGCTTGGTAGTCAACATATTCTTTCAGGTGAATAAATAATATATATATTTATATACTATATTAATATAAAATAAATTGCAATGGATTACTCAACCCTCATCAGCCCCTCGCTTGGCATACTAGTCGGTGTACTTATGGGCCTTACCGGCGCTGGAGGCGGGATTTTGTCAGTACCCCTCTTGGTCTTCTTTTTAGGACTATCCATTGCAGAGGCGGCCCCCATTGCCCTTTGTGCCGTTGCCCTAGCCTCTACTATTGGCGCCATTCTGGGCCTCAAAAATAAAATCTTGCGCTATAAAGCAGCGGGTTTTATGGCGATCTTTGGTTTAGCCCTATCGCCACTAGGACTTTGGCTTGCGCCTCAGATTCCGAATGCGCCCTTACAGATTTTCTTTAGCCTCATCTTGTTATTTGTGGCTATTCGTTTATTGAGGCAGGCTCGCAATCAGATTAAGGGCATCCCAGAGAAAAATAGAAAGCCTCCACCCTGTCTCATCAACCCTACTATTGGAAAACTCCAATGGACACTACCTTGCGCTCGCGCCCTGATGCTCGCCGGTAGTATTGCAGGCTTCCTATCTGGCCTCTTAGGTGTTGGCGGTGGTTTCATCATCGTGCCTGCACTGAAGCGCTATACCGACCTACCTGTCAAATCCATCGTTGCCACCTCGCTGGGACTGCTCGCTATCATCACTGGTGGCGGAGTAATATTCTCGGCAGTTAGCGGTAGCTTAAATATCTTAGTTGCTGCGCCTTTTGCACTTGCTGCCTTAGGTGGACTATTGATTGGACTACTTCTCGGTAAAAAATTAAGTGGTCCGCATACTCAACTCATTTTCTCGATCTTCACCCTCATCATTGCTATTAGCCTGCTAGTTAAAGGCATGCTAGCTTTGAATCTGTGAGGCCATCCGACTAATTCAAAACAAGAAAATTAAGGGCTGGTTTACTCTCCAATAGAAAAACCCTCTTTCGAGGGCTTTTGAATAACACGGTGCTGCTAAATCCTAGTGGCTACTAGCACCGCCTAAGTAAGCTGCTTTCACTGCTGGATCATGCATTAACTTATCAGCTGGGCCATGCGTTGCAATCTTACCGTTCTCAAGAACATAACCGTAGTCTGCAACCTTTAGAGCCGCTGCAGCGAACTGCTCAACCAATAGCATCGTCACACCTTGTGATTTGAGATTAGAGATAATTCTGAAAACTTCCTCAACCAAAATTGGTGCCAAGCCCATTGAAGGCTCATCCAAGAGAATGATCTCTGGATTGAGCATCACGGCACGAGCCATTGCCAACATCTGTTGCTCACCACCTGACAATGTTCCGGCCAATTGATTACGACGCTCTTTTAAGCGCGGGAACATCTCAAGAGATCTCTCGAGATCGTTCTTGATGTCGCCCTTTGGACGGCTACCCGTAAAGCGTGGAAATGCACCCAAGAGGAGATTGTCATTCACAGACATCGTCGTAAATACACGACGACCTTCTGGGCTATGTGCCAAACCAAGGCGTGCGATTTTATGAGAGTCATAGCCATCAATTTTTTCACCACCTAAGGTAACTTCACCGCCAGTTGGTTTAATCATGCCAGTAATGGCACGCATCGTCGTTGTTTTACCAGCGCCGTTTGACCCGATCAAAGTAATGACTTGTCCTTTAGGAACATCAATATTGATGCCGTGCAGAACTTTTACTTTGCCGTAGCCTGCTTCAAGATTCTTAATAGATAACATGGTATTTACCGATTCAATATGGTTCTAGTGATTAAGTACCCAAGTAGGCATGAATCACCTTCTCGTCTGCCTGAACTTCAGCTGGTTTACCTTCTGCAATCTTCTGACCGAAGTCCAATACAGAAACGATATCGCAGACTGACATCACCACATCCATATGATGCTCAATCAGGATGAAGGTAATACCGCTATCGCGGATCTTACGAATAATGCGCAAGAGTTCTTTAATGTCTGGGGCTGTCAAACCAGCAGCTGGCTCATCCAACAAGAGCAATTCTGGATCCAAAGCCAAGGCACGGGCGATCTCTAAGGAGCGTTGTTTACCGTATGGCAAATTGCGCGCCTCTTCATTCGCTAAATCTTCCAAGCCCACAAACTTCAGCAAGGCCATCGCACGAGCATATGCTTCTTGCGATTCCTTTTTGTAGCTTGGCAGGTTCAGCGCAATCTCGAACATATTGGATTTAAAGGTGTGATGCAAGCCAACCAAAATATTTTGGATGGCAGTCATTTCACCGAAGAGCTGAACGTTTTGGAAGGTACGTGCGATACCAGATAAAGCAATATCAGAGGAAGTGCGACCAACTACGCTCTGACCTGCATACAGCACATTACCAGCTGTAGGCTGATAGATACCAGTCAGAACGTTCATCATGGTGCTCTTACCGGAGCCGTTTGGACCAATCAGACCATGAATAGTTCCGCGCTTAATACTGAGGTCAACATTGTTCAGAGCCTTCAAGCCACCAAACTGCATCAGCACAGAGTCAACCTTAAGAAGCTCGGTGCCTGCATTTTGATTGTTGACTGCGCTAATGAAGCTGATTGAATCATCAATGTCGTCTGCTTTTTCACCACGGGTGGTAACTGTTTTACCGACGATGGATTGGTAGAAGCTCTTCGCAAAACCAACGATACCGTTTTGAAGGTAATACACCACCAACAAAATCATGAAGCCGAAAATACTCAAACGCCAATCGGAGATTCTGTCTAACCAGAATGAGAATGCTGCCAGACCAACCACTCCTGCCAAAGGCACCATCACGCGTCTTGGCGTGGTGACTTTCTTGGAGAGAGCCATAGCCGCACCAACTGCAACCACAACTGCGATCGTAGAAGCAACGATACGGAATAAATTAATATCGTCGAGAAGCTTTGGCAATAGAACAATAATCGCCGCACCTAGTAAGGCACCCAAACGAGACTTACGGCCACCCATAATGACTGCCAACAAGAAAAGGACGGCTAATTCATTGTTATAGGTATTTGGGGAGATGTATTGCTCCGAGTAAGCATACAAGCAACCAGCCAGACCAGCAAAGCCAGCACTAATTACGAACGCAATGACTTTGAAGCGATAAACCGAGACACCCATACAGTCGCAAGCCACCGGACTATCACGTAAGGCCTCAAAAGCACGGCCCATCTGGGATTTAACAAAACGGTCGACCACTACCATCGCAATAATCAAGACAATACAGACCAACCAGAAAAACTGCGCCTTTGACATTGGGGCACCCATCAGATCAGGCTTAGGAATTTTGATTCCTAATGGGCCTTCTGTGAGCCATGTCATCTCGTTAATTAAGATCTGGGCAATTGTTCCAAATGCCAAGGTCACCATGG
>Ga0209088_10001021_pt1 | contig 18657 bp, 12 predicted proteins | sample S_140625_EF_Meta_FD_187324 | JGI IMG/M metagenome (GOLD analysis project Ga0209088, IMG submission 187324) | Freshwater microbial communities from Lake Simoncouche, Canada to study carbon cycling - S_140625_EF_MetaG (SPAdes) (version 2) | ecosystem: Environmental > Aquatic > Freshwater > Lake ... | reverse complement strand
TTTGGAGCAACGACAGGAGCAGCAACGACAGGAGCAGCAACCGGCTTATCAGCAACCTTTGGAGCAACGACAGGAGCAGCAACGACAGGAGCAGCAACGACAGGAGCAGCAACGACAGGAGCAGCAACGACAGGAGCAGCAACCGGCTTATCAGCAACCTTGACAGCAACAACCTTAGGTGCCTCAGCAACCTTGACAGCAACGACAGGAGCAGCAACAACCTTAGGTGCCTCAGCAACCTTGACAGCAACAGGAGCAACAACAGGAGCAGCAACGACAGGAGCAGCAACCGGCTTATCAGCAACCTTTGGAGCAACGACAGGAGCAGCAACAACCTTAGGTGCCTCAGCAACCTTGACAGCAACAACGGGAGCAGCAACAGGACCAGCCTCGCAACCTGTCGCAAAGTAGCAGCGCGAACCGACTGGCTTCCATGCCAGCTGCCATTTGGAGAGCGGGGAAGTGGGGCCATTGTATCCCGTCATTTCCCACTGCGATGCACCGCGATTCACATTCATGATTTCACCGCTGGGTGAAAAGTAATCGGCCGCATTTTTAGCGCCGTCGGCATTGCCGCAGATGCCACCCATTCTTCCATAGTAATTGGTGGGCACGCTGGTTTCCAGAACACCGCAGTATCCGCCGATGATGAGCAGTCCAAAACCTTCAGGCGTCGACATTTTCAGACCCATCGTCACATCCTTTGCGCCATGCCATTCCACGTTTTGTTTTCCGTAGCGAATGGTGACGCCTCCGAATTTGACGGTTTCATCCTGCTTCAAATCCATTTCCGCGCCGTTCACGCGAAGCTTCTTGAAATTATCGACATCGACTTCAATCGATATTTGCTTGTAATGCACCAATGCACCGGTCATGCAGGACGGCACGCCGACCTTGTTGTCGCCGTTCTTGCGCATTTTTTCTTGCACTTCAAACACTCCGTCGCGCGACGTGGCGATGGTGTAAATGCCGGGCTCCTGGATGTGAAAGAAATCGCCATCGTAATTGGTGCAGTGGGGGTCGCCAGATGCCACGCAAAAACGATTGCTGGGAGATGCCGCCTTGTCCTTGGAGGCAAACTCCATTGCGGTGATGGCGCTTTCTTTAGCAATCGCTTCGCTCTTGGTGACGCGCATGTCCTCTAAACATCCGCTGTACACATCGACATTGTTTTGGACACCGAGCGAGGTGCAAAATGCGGCAGCAGCGACGCCGAGCGGGGTTTTGAGCCAGTCGCCCAAGACCGCTGATATTTTAAAAGCGGGACTAGGCGCAGCAACTGATGTAGGCGCAGCCGCAACAGGAACAGGAACTGCAACGGCAACTTTAATTGCAACAGGAGCAGGTTTAGGCGTGGCCTTGGGTGCAGGTTTAGGCGTGGCCTTGGGCGCAGGTTTAGGCGTAGCCTTGGGTGCAGGAGCCGGTGCTGCTTTGGGTGCAGGAGCCGGTGCTGCTTTGGGTGCAGGAGCAGGCTTAGGTGCAGGAGCAGGTTTGGGTGCAGGAGCCGGTGCTGCTTTGGGTGCAGGAGCAGGCTTAGGTGCAGGAGCAGGTTTGGGTGCAACGAGCATGGACACCAATAATTTGCGTCCTTCATGAGCAGGTGGTTCATGGGTTGAGTTGAATGCATGAGTGGCATTAAATGCATCATGGTGATGGTGATGGCGATGATGCGCGTCATGAGTGTGATTGTGTTCGGGATGAGTGGTGTTTGCATCAGATGCAAGTGGAATACTGGCTGTCATGGACAGCGTGCACAACAACAACAGGCATGGAATGAGCTTCATTTTAGGCGATTGGGTTATGTATTGTGATAATAAAAAAAGTTTAAGTTGTTTGGAAATACATTCTTAATGTTGGTCATCAATCAATTGTGAAAAGATATAAAAAAATATACGTAGTATAATAATAAAACCACACCCCATCATGCAGACGCAGGATTCGGGTCCGTATGACATAATTGTCAATGGCCTAAATCATGAGATAAACAACCACAACCATCTGATTAACAATCAAATCAATGTATACAATGAATATCTGGATGACGACATATACACCGACATCATAAACATAACGAATCACGACACCATCAAACCCGTTAAAAAACGTGTCCAGGTGAAAAAGCGGGTCTGCAAAGAAGAGCCCCCGCGCATTCCTGCATTTGCGGATCACGAGACGTTCATGCATTCCGAACACAAGGTGTCCGCGCTTAAGGACGTGTGCAAGCACTACGGCATCAAATGCAGCGGAACCAAGCAAGAGCTGAAGTCGCGGGTACACGCGCATTTGATTCAGTCGCATTTCATAACCCGCATTCAGCGCATGGTTCGCAGAAATTTCTGCAAGGTGCACGCGCGCATGAGCGGACCGGCCTACAAAGACCGGTCGATGTGCATGAATGACACCGACTTCTACAGCATGGAGCCGATGAGCGACATTCCGCGCAATCAATTCATAAGCTTTAAGGATGACAAGGGCGTGGTGTACGGGTTTGACGTCATGTCGCTGCACACGTATTATGAAACCGAATTGAACAACGGGCAATCGAGCCCATCCAATCCATACAATCGCATTCCGTTTCCGCTCACGCTGCGCCGCCAAATGTACCGCAAAATTCGGCTGACTCGCATTCTGGGTGTGAAATGCATCATTGAAGTGGAGCCCGAGCCGGTGCTGTCCATGCAGCAGCAGGACGAACATCAACTGGTGCTCGTGTTTCAACAAATCAATTCGCACGGGCACTACGCAGACTCCGCGTGGTTTGGCGAGCTGAATGGTGTGCAAATCATGCGATTCATGCGCGAGCTGGCCGACATTTGGAATTACCGGGCGCAAATCATGGCGCAAGTGAAACAAGAGATTTGTCCGCCCTATGGCGACCCGTTTCGATACGTGGATTTGCGGATGGACGGCCACGCACACGCCGAGACCATTAAGCACACGGGGATTCAACTCATGAACACATTTATAGCATCGGGAAACACCCGCGACAGCCGGGGGCTGGGTGCATATTACGTGCTGTCGGCCCTGACTTTAGTGAGCCAATCCGCCCGAAATGCCATGCCGTGGCTGTACGAATCTGTTATGTACAATCCGTGATTTGGTTGAAACATCAAACCATCAAAACATCAAAACATTTAGGCGATTTGAGACGGCAACTGCATTGCGAATCCAATAAAGATTTAATTCGTAAAAAAGCTTAAAAAGACATCTCTATAGAGGGTATAAACAAACACACACAATGGCTAAGACGACAAAGACCTCCGCTTCGGCGACCACTCCTGCTTCCGCTTCTCCTGCTCCCGCCACTCCTGCTCCTTCCGCCACTCCTGCTCCCGTCAAGGTTGCCAAGGCTCCCAAGGAGTCAAAGGAGTCAAAGGAGGTCAAGGAGCCCAAGACTCCCAAGACCCCCAAGGCTGTTCCCGCCGCTGCTCCTGCTGCTGAGGCCGCTGCTCCTGCTGCCGAGGCCGTCGACGCTGCCGCAGTTCCCTCCACTGAGTCCGTGATTGCTTCTCAGTTTGCCTCCATTGCTTCCAAGTTGCAGCAGGTTGTTGCTTTTGCCGCCACCCTCCGCTCCGAGCTCCGCGCCCTTGAGCGCCACGCCGTCAAGGAGATTCGCACCGCTCAGAAGGCCAGCGCCAAGAAGCGTCGCAAGGTCGGCAACCGTGCCCCCTCCGGCTTCGTGAAGCCCACCCTCATTTCCAAGGAGTTGTCCGAGTTCCTCGGCAAGACCGACGGTTCCGAGATGGCCAGGACCGAGGTCACTCGCGAGATCAACGCCTACATCCGCAACAACAACCTTCAGGACAAGGAGAACGGCCGTCGCATCAACCCTGACGCCAAGCTCAAGTCTCTCCTCAAGTTGAAGAAGGGCGAGGAGTTGACCTACTTCAACCTTCAGCGCTACATGTCCCCCCACTTTGCCACTTCCGCAAAGCCTGTCGCCATCAGCGTTGTTTAAAAACAAATGCACTAAAAACAAACAAATGCACTAAAAACAAACAAATGCACTAAAAACAAACAAATGCACTAAAAACAAACAAATGCACTAAAAACAAACAAATGCACTAAAAACCACATAAAATATATAAAACAAATGCACTAAAAACCACATAAAATATATAAAACAAATGCACTAAAAACATAAAAACAACCAAATAAAATAAAAGCATCAATTGTCTTTATTTTATGCATCATCCATTCAAATGCTATTCAAACAAATATGAAATTTTCATGCGACATGACTGTGTGCAACAAATCACAGTCGATTGCACTGTTGTTTGCATTCTTGTTGCAATCTGGCAATTTCATGCGCGCATTGGCCGCCACATGAAACATGTCGTCGATTGCCGTGATGGCGTCGTAATCAAATTTCAAGCGCGGATTGATTGTGCTGCAGTTGTGATACAACCATGTGTAAAAGTCGGTGGCCACAATGCCGTCCGTTGAGCTCGCTTCTTGGATGCATTTCTTGTACTGTTTGAACAGTTTCAATGTGAGTTTCAAATGCAAATGAAAGGGGGTGTCATTGGCGGCAGTGGCGGCATTTGTGCAGTTGTAATCGGTGCCTGAAACCACGCAAATTTGGCGAAATTCGGTCATTGAAAGGCCCAGCAGATTCAAAATTTTGGACATGTCGTACAATGTTGCGGTTTCATCTAGCAGGTTCAAGTGCCGCAGCACGCGCGGACATCCATACACAAACATGTCCGTGTCATCCGACATGCACGCATGGGCTTTGCGTTTCAGCACCATTTGCGCGCACAGCGCGTCTGCCTCACCGGTGGCCACAATGTAGTGCACCCCGAGCGCCTGCAGCAGCATTTTCACGCGTTCAAAATCCGCATCGCACACGCGAACGAACCGCCGCCGCAGCGTCTTCAATAAATGGGTCGTGTCTTCGTCTCGGCAGCAATTTGTTGCCATTTGCGACCTAACCATGTTGTATTTCCATTCTGCAACCCGTTTTAAATGCTGGCGCCGATTCAAAAGGTTGCGCTTTTCATCCGGCGGTTTGCCGTCAAATATGAACACGGGAACAATGCCGCGCATTTTGAGCAGCGACACCATGGTGTACATGTTTTCCAACAGCGCTTGGTCGGCTATGAATCGGTACATGTAGATGCTGGCGTCAATGACAACCACCTTGCCTGTCAGGTCGGTGAGAGATACGGTTTTGATTGCGTCCGGACACTCCTTCCGGACGAACTGGTTTAAATTTTTAATGCCCATGATGTTTGCGATGTTGCGATGTTGCGATGATGTTGTAGAGTTGTGGAATTCGTTTCGTGTCAATCCCCAAACTGGCTCATTTTCAAAATCAATTTTTCACTAAAATTGGGTCGCTTCATAATTTATTCACTCGTCATGCGCATCGTTGAACCCAGCACATCATCCCGACTCACCCCCGATTCAGGAGGAACCGGGCATCGATGCTTGCAATGGTGCAGCAGTTCCATGAACCCGTTGAAATTGGACGGAACCGAGGTGCGAAACTGCATGACATTGGCCCGCGGTTTTGCGGCGGTCGTTGGATTGTTTTTGTAGCACCACACCAGGAACGCGTCCGGAGAATTCAGCAGGGCACATGTCATAACGTAATACGCAAACACGTTGGTGCTTTCACGGTATTTTTCGGCCACGATGGCCCGGTTTTCTCTGGTTGGATTGCAAATGACGGCACAAGGAATGTCCATGTAGCGCATGATTTTGGCGTATTGATGCAGGGCGAATTGCGCATCCAGGTGCAGGCCGTCCATGACACATTCAATGAATGCGTTGAGTTTCGGATTTAAAGCGCCCATCATGCTGTCAGAGGAGGAGGAGGGGCTCGGCGAAAAACACGCAAAACACACGTTCAGTACGCGCCCCCATATCTCGCAATACGTTTCGTACACTCGCACCGCATGCGAAATGGCATACGTTTTTTTCAATATGGCCTGCATTGCGGCATCCACCCCCGGCGGCATGTCCTCCTCGATGAACGAGAGCCCAAACGCGTGAAACAATTCGTGAATCAGCACCTTGAACCACTCCTCCTTGCGATACACCACGAGGTCGTTGTTCCTTGCGCAGTGATACGAGAGACCCGTGTTGGCGTGTTCGGCATCAATCGCCTCTCCCATCGCGCTCGGAAACCGCTTCTTGAATTTGGTCATGTAGATGAAAATGTTCAGCGTGGAGGAACACGTGGTCCGGGAAGCGTGCATTGACACCAGGTGAATGAGCGTGCACACGCGCCGCGCATGTGCCAGCATTTTTTTCAAATCGGGTTCCAATTTATTGAAGACCACAAAATGCAGAACAATGCTGCGACTGTTGCCGTTTATGGAAACCGTGAATCGGTATGTTATTGCCGTGGCGTGTTCATTCAGGATGTGGCGCTGGATTTCTTCGGGGAAGTAGTTGCTTTGTATGGCACCCCCTGAATCCGCCATGTCGGCGGGAAGCGGCAATTTTCTCCAGTGGTCGATGGGTCGAACGGTTGGCTCTAGATGCTGCAAGGCGCACGCCGCATATGAGCGCTGCATGTCCGAATACAAGCCATGCAACACCTTGTGCAGGGTCTTGGCAGTGGATGAATCGAATGGCATAAATGGATGAATGCAATGAATGAGATGAATGGAATGCGAGAGAATATAATGAATATAATGAATATATTGCTATATTGTATTTTCATTATATTTGAAATTATGTCATAGATAATTGTTTTAGGGGTTTTAGTTTTTGCGCTTCTCCTGTTGCAGCCGGTGCCGAACGCGCATGAGTTCGTTGCACACCGCAGGCGGTTTCCCGCGCCTAAAATGCACCAGTTTGGCATTCCGCGTGTTCAAAAGCATGTCGGTCAAATAGGAATTTTGACTGTATTTGGCATACTGCGCATCCTCGCGCTCCTTCTCTTCTCGAGACCCATAATCCGCATCCGGTTTTATGTCCTTGTATTTGTCATCCTTGGCTGCCGATTTTGCCAGCGTCGGATTCTTGGACAGGTCGGATTCGGAGTCCAGAGAGAATTGCAGGTAGTGCTTGGGATTGTCCTTTCGGAATTTGACGCCCTGCAAATAGTGCTCCAGCGTGCGCCACTTGTGGCCGTCCATTAAAAACAGCGCCTTTTCCTTGTCGTCGCCGGGCGGTTCCCAAAAATTGGACAACATCTTGCGCCACTGCGGCGATTCTTTCGCCAGCTCCGCGTATTTTGGAATGTCGGCGCGCTCAATGGTTTCACCCGACCCCATTCCCGGCAGCGGCTTGTCCATGCTCTTGCTGTAAAACTGGAACACGGTGGCGTCATCGTACAAAGGGGCGTGTGTCGAATTCGATACATGCGGGGATGCGTGCGGGGATGCATGGCCGGAAGGTTCGGCTTCCTCCAAGTCCGCGCCCTTCAGGCCCAGCTCCTCCTCGCGGAACGTGCGGAATTGCGGAATGATGTTGTACGCCCCCGCATTGCGCTCCATGCATTTTTCTATGACCATGATTTTAATGTCATAGGGAATCTCTCGGAATGTTAGCAGCGCTTCCCTTTTGTAGGTGATGAGCCGGTAGTGCATGCCCATGTGGTCCGCCATGATGTAGAAGTCGGGTTCAAACGAACCCTGGTCTTCCAGCACGCGGTCGTTCAGCTGGCCGCACAGCAGGACGCCGCCCATCTCTCCCGCATGGAATCGTTCGGACGACAGAAGGATGAGTTTGATGCGCAGCACGCGCTCCAAGGTGGAAATGGCCCACGTGTCGGCCCAAAAGGCGCAGGACTTCAGCATCTCTCGGAAATCTTCCAGCGTATTGACATTCTTCATGAAATGAAAATCCTGCAATAATTCTTTGCTGAGCGCCAGCTCTGTTTTCAGACGCTTGAATTGGGTCGCGTTGCGGCGCGACTCGGCAATGATGGCCTGCTGCTCCTTGGCCTCCGTGGTGCGCTCCAGCCGCTGCTTCAACCTCGCATTGGCAGACACCAGCTCGCTCATCTCTCTTGAAGTGGTGGCAATGGAGTCCGCGGTCATGGTGTAGTGTTCCTTGTATCCTTGAAACACTTCTTCGGTGGCTTCCGCCGCCAGCTTGCGACGGAGTTCGGGAACCTCCACGTATTTGCCGCGAGTGCGATAGGCGTCGCGAATCACGGCAAACAGGCAATCACCGCCTGCTTCATTGTCCGTTATGCCAAAATTGTTGTTTTGCATGTGCGTCTGTATCCACGGCTCGTTGGGCAGCTTCCTGTATTCGGCGTGCTCATCCAGTGCGGTGTCCTTGGTTTGCGCCGGCAAATTAAGCGCCTTCAGCTTGGAACGCAGCGCATCTGCGCCTTCTTTTTCTTGGTCTTGGTCTTGGTCTTGGACCTCCTGGACTGGCGACAGAACTGGTTCTTCCACTTCTTCTTCCACTTCTTCCACTTCTTCCACTTCAGACGCGCCCTTTTCTTGAACTTGTTCCGGTTCCAATGCCTTCTTGCCACGACTGTCGGCCTCCAACATGCCGGCGTTTACAAAGGAATACACGAGGGGGTACGGCAGTTTGTCGATGTCCAAATCATCATCGTCATCTAAAACGTCGCTGGCCTGGTCGGCCTTGATTTCAAACAACCCGATCTGCTTTGAAACCCGGTCATCCGTGTTGATTAAATACATGGGATAATAGATGATGCCCGCCTTCTCGGTCTTGCCGCGGCCAATTGCAATGCGCACCTCTTTCCCTAAAAGCTCGATTTCATACATGCAGGCATCATAGTCAGCGTCATCGCGCTCCAACTGCTTGTACTCCCGATAGTTGATGTCTGGATTCAGTTTTGAACGGACCATAATGAGAGATAATGGAATCAATAATGGATGTGTTATATATTGCATGCATTATAAATTTACATTTATTCTCTTTATTTGCTATATTGTTTTTCAGGTTGGATGTTTAAAGTTAAAACAGCATATTAGATAACACCGAGCTATCATCGCAATTCCCATGACAACTCCTGCAATGATTAGCACCACGATTTGTATTGGCATCCTTATGAATTATGATGTTATATTGTTATATTATTAAATTATCAAATCACCGTCGTCGACGCAGCGTGCGGCGCCGCCTGCCATCAGCACTGTGTGAACTGTGTGAACTGTGTGAACTGTGTGAACTGTGTGAACTGTGTGAACTGTGTGAACTGTGTGAACTGTGTGAGGGTATGGTTGACCGAATTAGTGGTTCCGCTTCTTCTGCTGCGGATGATGATGCATTTTGTGCTTTTGGGGGCAAGTCGTCAACTGGCGATGCTCTCGGGGTGTCGGGGGCCAGTCTAAAATTACCGAGACGTCTTGGCGGACCCATCCGAACACACGCACCTATCATTGGTTGTATAAATGCAGCAATTTCCGCAATGTTTTCCGCAATTTGAGCCCCAACCCGAGTTTTATGTTTTTCTAAAAACATGGCAAACGAAAGTCTGCCATTGTCTAAAAACTCTTCAATGCCGTCAAACATGTTCGGAACTGGATACACCGACCGCATAATTGTGGCACATTGCAAACTAACGCTTGCAAATTTGTATCGATTGAGCATGAAATCAATCAGCGCAATCATCATTAAAGTGCGATGCACATTTTGGGGTGCATCTCCAGACGCCGCGAGCTTGGAACATTCTTGGTCATTCCGTTTGAGAAATTCGATTTCAGCATCAAACGCATTGGATAATTCGGCTTGCGTGCAACCCCAAAACACAGACAATTTTTTATTCAATTGTGGCATGCTTTTGGAGGCACATAACTTGTCAAAACACCCACGCAACACTGCCACATCCCATGCATCGTGTAAATCCAATATGCGTCCAAAATCGATTAATTGCAATGCCGACCCATCTAGGCGAGCCATTGCATTTCCACTGTGCGCATCATATGGAATTTTGCCGTCACCTTTAATTTCCAGCACCACAAGACTGGCTGCGGCGCGAAATGCCGCTTGTTTAAAACCAAAACTATTGCGCGGAAGCGACGACAATGTTGCAAATTCACCAGGGATTAATTCCATGACATTCAAATCAATGGTGCGGCGACTGTCGTGAGCCAATTGTCTGTCAATCCATTTAATGGCAGATAGTGTTTGTGGGTTCATCTGCCCCCGGAGACCATGAATGAACTCATTCCAAGTTGCAGCACGAATGTGCAAGTGCGCAATTACATCTGGAATAAACACTCCACCATTTACGCACAACAGCTTCCTATATAGTTCGGATTGAGTGGTCGCTTCTTTTAATGCATCGTCGCTTCTAACTGCGCGTTTACTGACGCCATTGTAGGGGGACAATTCATCCAACTCGCCAAATGGACTAATGATTGACACCTTAATGCAGCAATTTGTTAGGATTTCGCCGAGGTCCACATGTCGCAGTCTGTCGGCCATTTGCACTTGGGACAATCGACCCACCACTGGGTCTGTGAGTTGGCTTCTAATGCGTATCAAATCATGGTCGGAAGTTCTCATGTGTGCTCGAAACACAATTGAAAATTTAGACGAGGCTGACGCAACCTGAAAATCTGTAAAACTCGAAAACAAATGTGGTACAATTACATCTGGCTCGTTCGAAGGAACAAATTGGCCACTTCGGGTTCGTTTGGATGTCTTCACTCCTCCACGTTGGGCAGGACCCTTTTTGCTTCGTCTTTTGTGTGGCCTCATGTCAAATGGGGGTCAAATATGTGTAAATAATACAATATAATATATGCCACTAAATAAATATAATGACACAATGACTTGTTGTATTATTAACGAATTGCTAATCGATGCGCATACTAGTGTTTGGAGGCAACGGCTGGATAGGGCAACAGTTTATTTCGGTGTTGAATGCATCAAGTGGGAATGTGTCATTGGAGTATCGCATTGCGGTGGAACGAGTTGACCTGGACCACATTGCAAATCTGGAAGAGGAAATTGATGCATTTGCGCCAACCCACATAATATCCTTTCTTGGACGCACCCATGGAGAGAATTTTACAACAATTGATTATTTGGAGCAGCCGGGAAAGCTGGTGGAAAATGTGCGCGACAACCTAATGGCGCCCATCATTCTTGCGCAGCTGTGCGCGGACCGCGGCATCCATTACACGTATCTTGGAACAGGGTGTATCTTCAACGACACAGACGCGTGCAGCGACCATGCGTATGCATTCAAAGAGACGGACGCGCCCAATTTTTTCGGGTCCAGCTATTCGATTGTCAAGGGGTTTACCGACCAGTACATGGTGTGGCGACACGGCCGGCAAGGTCAAGCCATTCTGAATCTGCGCATTCGCATGCCGATTGTGGGCGAAGACCATCCGCGCAATTTCATCACCAAAATCACGCGCTATGAAAAGGTGTGCTCCATTCCGAACTCCATGTCGGTGCTGCCGGAGCTGCTGCCCATGGCATTGGAGCTCATGCGCTTGAGACACGTCGGCACGTTGAACCTAACCAATCCCGGCGTCATCAGCCACAACGAAATTTTGACCCTGTATAAACAGCACGTGGACCCGGCATTTGAATGGCGCAATTTTTCATTGGCGGAACAGGACGCCGTCCTGGCATCCAAGCGCTCGAATAACTGGCTGGACACGCACGAATTGCAGCGCCTGTTTCCGAACGTGAAAACGATTCGGGATGCAGTGGAAGCCCTCATGGCAACGTATAAACGGGACCCATCGAGACCCATCCCCATTGCGGCGGCGGTCCCAACCGCAGTGTCGGACATTGACGACGCCGAGACAACCACGATTCTGGTGACTGGCGGAGCGGGATTCATCGGGTCGCATTTCATTAATGGCATGTGGAGCCAATTCAAGCACGCTCGCATTGTCAATGCGGATGCTCTATATTATTGCGCAAATCCGAACAATGTGGCCGAACACATTCGAGGCGACATGCGCTACGTGTTTGTCAAGTGCAACCTGCGATGCAAGGACGAAATTGACAGCATCTTCAGCGTGTTTGACGTGACGCATGTGGTGCATTTTGCCGCCCAGTCCCATGTGCAGACGTCGTTCACGGATGCGTTGGAATACACGATGGACAATGTCATGGGAACGCACAACTTGCTGGAATCGGCGCGGCTCAATTGCCCGCAGCTTCAAAAATTCATCCACGTTTCGACGGACGAAGTGTACGGCGAGTCCATGCTCAAAAGCGCAAGCGCTAGCGGGGTTAATGATGATGCGAAAACGGAGCAGTCCATCCTGTGTCCGACCAACCCGTACGCTGCCACCAAAGCGGCGGCCGAGCTCATTGCGCAGTCGTATTACCACAGTTTCCGAATGCCGATCATCATCACCCGCGGAAACAATGTGTACGGTCCCGGGCAGTATCCCGAAAAAGTCATTCCCCGGTTCATCCAACAACTGCGCGCAAACCAGCCGGTGTCAATGCAGGGGGACGGGTCCTGCATGCGCGCGTTCCTGCACGTGAGCGATGCGGCTGCTGCATTCATGACCATTCTGGAGCGCGGAGCCGTGGGCGAGATTTACAACATCGGGTGCGATGAGGGCATGGAATACAGCATCATGGACATTGCGCGGCTGCTCATACACCTAATTAAAGGAGATGATGCAGATTATGTGAAGTGGATTGAATACGTGGAAGACCGCCCGTTCAATGACAAACGATATTACATTAGCAATGCCAAACTGAAAGCGCTTGGGTGGCGCATTCGCGTCAATTTCGAGGACGGCATTCGGGATTTGGTGGTCCATTAAATAAATAAATGATAAATGATAAATAATATTGCATCATTTTATAACACAAATTTATTTGAATTTATCAAATGAGAACCAAAAAAATGGTTAGACACAACAAACGACACAGTCGCAAAAAAGGCGGCAAACGAAGCAGAGGTCGCCGCCAATCTGGTGGAATGTGGAGAATGACTGAAGGTTGGAAATCATTGATAACTTCCGATGACAATGTGGTTCATGACACAACCACCTCCACATTTCCTCCGACATTAGAAAAAGGAATAGACATCAAATACAGAGTATTACCATCTGGAAAACCAGAATGGTTGATTGGTGGAAAAGAACACACAGTTGGAGAACTATTTCGTGGTGCAAAGGATGGACGGTACAAGGATGTTATTGAAGAAGTCCGGAAGAGTAGGATAGACCTCCCTGATGGCCAAAAAGGAATAATATTGACAAATGAACAATTTTGTAAGTTGTTTAGGCAGCACCGGCATGTGGGCCTTCTTCCAGAACAAAAGATGCAGCGACCACTTGCATACAAGTATTTTAATATAACTAGTGCCGCTATGCGTAAGTTTGGCGAAGAAGTGTGTGATGACCGTCCTACTCTACATAATATTCCTATACTCCACATGCATAAAGCCCAGCGTCCTCCTCCTGCTTCTGCTGCTCCTGCTTCTGCTGCTCCTGCTTCTGCTGCTTCTCGTGCTTCTGCTGCTTCTCGTGCTTCTGCTGCTATGATGATGCAGGAATCACATGTTAGCGAAGGCTTGAACTACAATGCATGATCGCCCGTTTTTCATCCAGCGTCATGTGTCGAATTTGATTCAGCGGGTCGTCCACATTCGGGTCGTAGTTCGGATCACATAGGGATCCCTGGTTCGCAAAGAACACGTCCATGACCGACACCAATTTGCTCATGGGGTCCCCAACCTGGACGTTGTATTCTTCCACGCAAATGAGGTCCTCTTCAAAGTGATTTTCAGGGTTCGGGTCGTTTTTGTTGATGGATTTTTGCGAAATCCATGAACTAATGAACCACCGCGTGTATCTGAACGGCCGCCCAGAATTGGTGCGGTCCGATTTGCCGGATTCATCGCGGCGCGTCCGATGCACCCAGATGGGAACCCGGAAACTGCTGTTTGGATTCGGGTCATTTTTGGCGCGTTCATGTGCCAACCGGAACCGCCAAATGGGCGCGAGCGTTTTATAAAGGGCTTGGCGAAAATACGGCGCGCATTCGGTGCAGAATCGATAGCCTTCTCTATGGCTCTCGGTGCATTCGCCGTGGATGTCGTCGCTGGAGGCCTGCATGTCGCCGCACAAATAGCACTTGCGCGCAATGATGAAGCATATGTAGAAAGGCGGCGGTAGAATGCCAGCGCCATACCAGTCAATTTCACATTGGTCGTACATGGCCGGGTCAATTGTGCGATGCGGCAATTCGTGGTTTCCCAGACGGTGCTGCGTGACCAATTTGGACGAGTCGCACAAATGCATCGGCGTATCGGACCGTATCTGCGAGGTGCCTGTGGGCGGCACGTCCACCACTTTGACGACCGAATACGTTCCGTCGGGTTCTCCTGGCATTTGATACAGTGCATACGATGCCGGAATTCCGTGAATGTCTGTGTTGGATGATGAGCTCATGTTATTGTTATTGTTATCGGTTGCAGTTGTAGTTGTAGTTGCATAAAATCATACAGTTTCAATTTTTTAAATAAATGTTAAATGCATGTTTATTTAATTGTATTTGTCATACATTTTTCAATTTTTATAAAATTTAGCGCAATGGACTCACACAATGAAATGATGCATGAAGTGCATGAAATCATACATAAAGTGTATGACGCCATGCGTGCACGAAAACCCACTGGCAAAAATGCATCTTACATACCTGACCTTAAAACGGTCGACCCGAATATATACGCCATATCGGTGTGCACCGTGCACGGGGAAATCGCGAATTACGGCGATTGCAATGCCGAGGTGGGCATTGAATCGGTTTCCAAAGTGTTTACACTGGCTCTGGCATTAAAACGCCGCGGCATTAAGGCCGTGTTTGACAAAATCGGGAGTTCAATGGAACGGCACTCGTTCAATTCAGCCGACGACGTCATTCACACTCGAAATCACACCGTGAATTCATTCGTGAATGCGGGCGCAATGGCCACCACCAGCCTGCTCTACAATGCGTCCGAAACGAAACAACAAAACGAAACCCGCATGCGCGCAGAGATTCTTGACAACATGGACCGCTTCGCCGGCAGAAAATTGAAGGTCAATAAATCCCTGTATTTGTCTGAATACACCCACAGCGACCACAACGCTGCCCTGATTGCCGACCTGCAGCATTACCATCGGTTTTACGGTGATGCAGAAACCACGCTGAAGGCCTACACCATGCAGTGCTCGGTCATGGTGTCCAGCAAGGACATTGCCGTCATGGCGGCAACCTTGGCAAACGGCGGCAAAAATCCAACGACCGGGCAACACATGTTGAGCCCGCAAAAAACGGAATACGTGGTTCATCACATGGCCGAACACGGGTTGTACAACGAATCGCACCAATGGTGGGACAAAACGCACCTGCCCGCTAAAAGCGGGGTGGGCGGCGTCATCATGATTGTCATTCCCGGCGTCATGGGGATTGGAATCGTCTCGCCGCCGTTGAATAAATACGGCAACAGCGCAAAGGGCGTCAAAACGGGAGAACTGCTGGGCAACATGCTTCGCGCCAATGGCTTTTAAGTTTGCATCCGGACCCAATCCGCGGGAAACAGGTCGCGCGTGTCGTGATTTTTCAGAGCGGGGCCGAACCACGTGCTCGGATAGCACACGATTTTTCCAGGGTTCTGGTTGAAATACGCGCCCCACCAGCTGAACGTGCTGTTCGCAATGACGTTGTGGTCGCACACGCTCATCAGCAGCAGCTGCTTCCAATCTTCAAACATGTCGGGGACCTTGTAGAACCGGCACCGTTTCGCGAATGCGGGGTCGGCCTTGAGTTCGCGCATGTGGTCCAAAATGACGGCGTTGTCGCAGGCCTGATTGAATATGAGCACGTTGAATTTGGGGTCGATTGTTCCTGTTCCGTTGGCATACAAGTCGGACGACGGCACATTTTCCAGGACGTGTTTAAGTGCGCGGCGGTAATACTCCAGCGGCAGAATGGGGTGCGCCTCCTGAATGTGCGCGTAATCCCCGATGCGAAAGTGCAATGCAATGGTGGTTGCGCCGCACGAAAACCACGTGCTGTCCGCAAACATGTTTTTGACCCCTTTTTGCTGTTCCAACAACTGAATTTTGGAGTAGATTTGGTCCCGCACGTCGGCAAAATATTTGTCGCTTTGAAAATAGCCAACCAACTTCAGGGGCGTGGAGTTCATGGCCGTTTGGCTGGGCAGCTTGTTGTATCGAAACCCCAACTCCTGGTGCACCGGTAGTTGCATGAACCGCTGCACATTGGCGTGCGTGGGAATGACCGTCATCGGTATCAAATTATAAAGCAGGGATTTCCAATACGTGGCGCGTTTTCCGGTGGCGTCCCTCGGCATGTGCAGGAAATAGCAGGTGTCCTCATTGTGAATGGCCGCAGCCAGTGTGGCAAACACCTGGAACAGCTGATTTCCTAATCCGCCGTTAATCAGAACCGTTATCATTTGCCTTTCAATGTTTATGCTTATGCTTGTGCAAATGCAATGTATAATTATGTAAATGCATATGTAATTATGCGTTTAAATTAATGTGTTTAGTTTAAATTAATTAATTAATTAATTAATCATTCAAGCTTCAAAGAAAGCTCGCTTAATTGGATGATTGCGATTGCGTGTAACATGGCAGCGCGTCAATGTTCATGATGTGCGGTTTGCCATTGATTTGTTTGCGCTGGATGGCGTAGTGCGCAAACATGGGCCGCTGCAGCTGCTCGTGCGGCACGGCGCCGTGCACGGTTCGCGCAATCATTTTATACAGTTTGAATTCGGGATACCGCTCGTCGCCGTTCTTTTTATACAGCACGTTGCGCCCCTTGTCGTCTTTCAGCCACTCCGCCACAACGGCGGCAACACGGCTCTCTTTCATAGTGGCGGCGTATTCCGCCTCGTCCCGGATGTCCTCCACAAAATAATCAAACAGCGAGCACGCCAGGCGGCACAGGTCAAAACTGGGATTGGGGTCCAGTCGCGGCTTTCTCGAGTTCATGTAGGGTTCGCAATTGTACTGCGTGGCGGCATCCCCGTGCCGGTCAAAGCTGTCGCTGCACAACGTTTGCCCGCGGTATTTGTAAATGGCGCGCCCGAAATCGATGATTTTCATGATGCGGCCGTGCGTTGGAACCCGGTAATACACCCCCTTATACTGGTAATGCAGGAACTTCTTGTCGGTTTTCACGAACATGATGTTGTTCGTGTGCAGGTCGTTGTGCGTGAACGAAAACATCTGCTGGTACGCAATGAGCGCCATGATGACCTGGAGCAAAGCAGCCGTCCACTCGGGGTCGGTCAGCTCATTCTTGCCGCACATCAGGCTGTCGAGCGTGTTGTCGCACTTCTCCATCAGGATGGCGTGCACCGGAAAATTGAAAATGTGGGCATTGTACACTTCATCGTCGTCGGCATCGTCGTCGGCATCGTCGTCGTCGTCGTATTCGGAATCGGTGCCTTCGTCATCGCACGACTCCTCGGACTCGCCTTCTTTGTCGCGATGATGATGAGACGCAATGACAGTCCGGTCATCGTCATCATTGGATGACCGCGATGAACATGAATCGCTACTGGATTGGCTGGATTTGCGCACCCGTGAACTGTGGCCCGGTTCTTGTTCTTGTTCTGGTTCTTGTTCTGGTTCTAAGCACTCCAAGCACTCTTCCAATTTCATTTCCAATGTACTATCGTGTGGTGTATAAAACAGCCCGTCAAATGCGCTGTCCAGTGAATCCGAATTCAAATCCAATTGTTCCGTGTCCAGCTCTTCGCCAATGCACACATTGGGTTTTTTAGCACCACCGCTGCCGTGTCTTGATGCCGAGTCAAAAAAGTCGATTGGGGTTTCATCCAGGCGAAACAATTCATTCCGGTTTTTCAAAAAAAAGTCGCATGTGGTAAAATAATCAATTTCGTCATAAATGTTTACTGTGAACTCGTCTTGGTTGGCTAAATAAGACCCGTAAAAATCAAGCCCGTGCACAAACCCGTGCGTGTGCAGCACTTGACTGGTCAAATACGTGAAAAATGAATCAACATACGACGAATTGTTGACGTCGTGCATTTTTTTTTGATGAACTGATTGCACGGCAGCATCAGTTGCATTATCAGTTGCATCATTTGAATTGTACTTCGGAATCGAAAACAAATCATCTGCCGCCATGTCATACTTTCCGGACAAATATTTAATGGGGTCAAGCAGGGGCGAATATTTAATGAACATTGGGGTTTTTACAATCGTTTCATCCTCCGAATTAGAGTGGAGCGTGGCAATGACCGTGTTTTTGTTGTCGCCGGACACAACCGTGGTTGCATGATACCGATGGTTTAAATTTACGGCGTTGTGATTTGATTCCGACAATGAAAAAAAGCGACAATACAATGGAATGTAGTTTTGCAAATTGTGCAGCCCGGTTTTGGCATTCTCTAAAGCTTCAAACAGCTGCGGGTGTTTATTCTTGCGATACATCAATTCAAATGGCGTTGTCATGTTGGGACGAAGAGAGAAATTGGATGCAAAATCAATGTATTTGTATGCTTATTCATAACATTAATAAACTTGGGTTTAAACTAATTTTCAAGCGAAAACCATAAAAATTGAATTTCAGACAACCAACCCCATCAAGAGCAACAGCAACCGCAAGAGCAACAGCAACCGCAACAGCAACATCAAACATGACAGACTATAAGCAAATCGTTGGAGAATGCACTGTGTGCAGCAATTCGCTGCCAGTCGGCGCCAATCATGCATACACCCGGTGCAAGCACTT
>Ga0209088_10001020_pt1 | contig 18693 bp, 23 predicted proteins | sample S_140625_EF_Meta_FD_187324 | JGI IMG/M metagenome (GOLD analysis project Ga0209088, IMG submission 187324) | Freshwater microbial communities from Lake Simoncouche, Canada to study carbon cycling - S_140625_EF_MetaG (SPAdes) (version 2) | ecosystem: Environmental > Aquatic > Freshwater > Lake ... | reverse complement strand
GCTTGCAATTGTAGGAAGTCCAGAAGCAGCACTTGCTTGATAACCTAAATAATAAGTTCCCTTTGCTAAAAAAAACGGTGTTATTGCTTGAGTTTTCCAAGTGTTTGCAGCACCATCCCAAAAAGTCCCACTATTAGCAGTAAATGTTAATCGTGTTAATGTCCCACCACTTAAGGAATATATTGCCACACCATTATAATTAGACGGAGTTACTGCAAGTGATACTAAACGGTTAAAAAATGCAATCCCTCTAATTGAATCCGAAACATTCCAATTGAATGGATAAAAAGAAATACCTGTTGACGTTAATGCTAATGTAGATGTAACGTTTGAATAAGTGCACCCATAAGGTTCTGCCTTAATTCCGTAACCTACTGTTTGCAATAAGTCAAGATCTGTTTGTTTCAGATTTATTCTATTACTCAATGAAGCAGTATCGCTAATGTTTAATTTACCATTTATCCGTGTGTTATAACTTGACAACATGGTTGTTGTATCACTAATATTTAATTTAGTATTTACTAAATTAGTACGTGCATAATTACTCAACATATTCGCTGTATCTAATGGACTTATACCTGTGCCTGCCATTATACCACTTTGCTGTGTTACAGTTAGAATAGTTGATGGTATTATTGGATGAGCAAATGGAGAACTTTGTGCTGCCTCATATAACAATCTAACGTGAGTATCTGCCGTACTCCACATTAATTGATAATAATCTCCAGCAGCGACATCTAATACATAATTCCAAGTGGCAATTATTGCTGATGCAACTGCTCCTCCAGTTAATACTATTTTGCCCCCACTTCCCACAACATCTATTCCATTTTTTCTTAGCCAAATATCAACTATATCTGTACCACTATTTGTTCGGTCAAATTGCGCTGAAAATTGTATGTTGTAAATGCCAGTATTAGCAATTGTAATTCTTGTTAAATTACTTCCATCACTTACCATTGTTACTGCATTACTCAAATCTGTTATGCCAAACTTCATTGCGTAAGGAGTATTGATGGCAGCAGCAGTTTGGATGGTATTATCTTGGAATGCACCATAATAACCTACTGGTGCTGGATTAGTTCCCACACTATCTTTAATTGCAAATCTATTTGCACCAACAAAATAAATAATTGAATCTTTACCAATAGTTCGAGTTAATCGTTTAACAAATTGATTTGTAGTATCAATGGTTGTTCCACCACTTACCCAAGATGTTAATGGTGCTATTTGTCCACTAGCATCAATGCCTAATGGTTTATATGTTGTTGTATCTGTTATAGATGTCATTGATGCAAATTTATAAAGCCCACCGTCAAATTGAATATTTAAAGCATTGACATTAAAAAAAGGCAAATCTTCGGTATTGCCAAGAAACGATATATTATTATCACTACTAATAACAACATTTGAACTTAATATTGTCTGCCCACTTGTTTTCCAAAAATTACCACCACTACCAATACTATCTTTAAATTGAAAAAATCTTGTGCCATTTTTATAAGCATAAACACTATCATTGCTACGCTTTAAAGAATCAATTTTTAAGTTGATTCTGTTGCTTAAACTTGTTGTATCAGCCGACCCGCTTGTAATAGCCGTCCAAGTTAATGTTTTAGGATTGTAAGCGTAAAACCTAGCGTTGCAACTATCGTAAGCTATCGCACCGCTCTTATTTGTTTTTACAATACTTTTTAACGTAGGTACACCACAAACCGTTGGAATTTGCAAAGTAGAATCAAACGCCATTCTATTCGCACGATAGCCATATTGTGGCATTTCTTGATAAACTTGCGCGTTTACTTTTGCGCTAATAAAAACTAATAAAATTAAAATTACTTTTCTCATATTGGAAAATCACAATTATTAAAATCAGATACCGTTGTTAAATTAAATGTTACCGTTACGCCACTTAAATAATCTTCAAACTTTTCACTTATTGCCGTCCAACTTATTGAAGTATCAATACTAATCGTTCTGTCTTGTCTTAAAGCCATTACGATATCGTTCGCCACACTGTGCATATTGCCTACAACCTCTGTTTCAAATTCGCCTTCAATTCCCGATTTATCAATAAACCAAAATTGTATTTGATAAATCAATTCGCGCCCTACGTTAAAATTTCCCGTGTCCATTACATACGATGCAACAGGTAACAACGGCTGACTATTCCAACCCAACCACTCTACGGGACTTGCAAACCTGGTCTCTTTTATCATTGGATGCGACTCCAACAGATTTTGTATTTTTGTTACTATTTGGTTGTAGGTCATTTTTCTTTTTTACTTTTTCTATAAATTCAAGTTTATAGCCTTTGCTCATATTTTATCGGTATAAAAATGTAAATAATTCTCCAGCTATTGCAACATCGCCTGTCGGTAATGTAATTACGTTTCCGTTAATTTGTATTTTACCTGTATCGCTAGTCGGCCCGTTTACAATTACTTTGCTTAATCCTGATCGTGTTGCAACTAAAGTAGTACGCCCGTAAAGGTCATTAACGTTAAATGTAGTTTCGTTTCCTACGGCTGTATAGTACGCAATCTGTGGCACTGCGTAACTACTTGAACCATTTACCCAACGCGGTGTATTAGGCACGTATTCGCGCCCTAAATAGATAGGCGATGTATAAGCTTTAGCCTCTGGAAATATAACGTCAAGTGCGCTACCGTGATTTAAATATTCATAATATAAAGTATAATTTTCTTGAAGGTATTTTATTAATCGCGTCTTATAAAATTCAGCCATTGACAAATATTTTTGCTCGATTAATTCCATATCGGCACGGCTTGGCGTGTTGCTTTCTTCAGCCGTCTTTTGCAAAAATCCTTTACTAAATAATTGAAACCCCATTATCATAGGAAGCAACGACATAGTAAACCAAACAAGTGCATCGGTTACATAATAATCTAACAAAGTTTTTTCATCATTTGTTAAGTTATCAGCTACAACCCCATCCTGTAAACGTTGATATAATTTACTACCGAGCGCTGGTTGAATGTACATATCACCCGCGACTTTTACCATAGGAAAAATTTGTTTGCCGTCGATGTTATTGCTCGCGCCCGTGCGGTCTTTAAAAAGTTGTTCGGTTATGAAAAGTATGTTTTTACTCATTATTTTGATACCATTAATTTAGATGACCATTTATGCCTACATGAAAAACTATCTCCGTACCAACCACCGCGACGATCCCAAACTGAATAACCCAAACGCTCGCTTAATGTTTCAATATCTGACCTACTCCAAGATTTACCAGCGTTTGACATTTCGCGCATCTTTACACAAAATCTTCTACTCGTTACTAAATCACTATCGCTAAATCCTGTTATCCAATCGTACTTGTATCGTATAAATAATTTTGTTGTTTTTGGCTCGCCCCCTAATTCACTAACAGGTTTTAAAACTTTATATTGTGGCGTTTCATTTACTTTTGATTCGCTAACAACAATTATTTTTTTTTTTACAAAATCAGCAATTATTTCTTCAACTAAAGATGTATCAATTTTTAAATTTTTACCAATAACATCTGGAGTTATATTTTTATCCTTTGTAATTAAATCTAAAACACTTGCTTGAGTTTTTGTTAAATCTTCAGCAAAATTAATTTTATCATATCCAACCTCGTCAAAACCGTAAGTTCCGCAACTTTCAAAATATTCAATCATTCGATCATCTTCGCTCATTGAAAACTTTTGCATTTCGTCGTCGGTCAATGGATTATCGTCTAATCCTAAAAAAGTATTTACATCAGCATCGGTAAAACCAAAACCATTTTTAAGCATCAACCCCGCTTGTTCTTTGGATAGTTTGCCGTTCCCAAACTGACGAACAATTCGCATTACGTTTTGATATTGTCGACCGCTTAAATTCTTTATTGCGTCGTTTGATGCTGGTAATTCTATTGCTTGTTGTACGGGTTGCTCTACAACCGCCGTTGCTCCGTCTGAAGTAACTTGACCAACTTGTAAAGGCTCGCGCCCCATCAACTCACGGATTTCATTTTGCGTTAAATTAGCCACCATAATAGCTTCCGTAAACTCAAATTTTAACGGCTCTAATGGTACAATATTAAATTCCCCAACTTCGCCTTTTAAATTTCTAAAATCAGTAAAAACTTGGTTAAATTCCTCTTGGCGTTCTTGTACGTATGTATTGTTAAATATTTCGTATGCGTCGCGGATTTCAGTACGCCCGCCTAATTGCCCCTCTGTTTTAATTCCAAATAATGATGGCGAAGTAATTTGATGTGATGCAAATATTTCTTGTTGTATTAAATTATTGATGTTTGTAAAATCCTCTTTGGTTAACATCGTCGTTCCAAGATTCTGAATATCGGCGCTATTCTCTTTTGACTTGTTAAACATTATAACAACACGCTTTCCGCTATCGCCTGTAAATTTCTTTAATAAACCTTTCTCAACTTCGCCTTTATGTTCTTCGTTAATTGGGTCGCCATTGTTTAAATTAATTAACGTACTACCAACAAACCCCTGTTTTGCATTTCCTAAAATATGGCGCGATACTTCGATATCGGATTCTATCATATTCAACCCCTGAAAATACGACGGCAACGGATACACTTCGCTCGTTGGGTTGTATTCTCTTTTATAATATATTTGACTTCCTGTTGGATTCTGTGTGCTAAATTGTGGGTATTCGCGGGGCTTTTCTTTCCAATCTAACCAATCGTTTTTTATGTAAAAACAACTTAAATCTTTTGCAACCCTAACTTTACTAAAATCAATATGGTATACCTCGCTTATTTGCCCAATGCGATTCCAGATAACTTGCAAATAATAACCCCTAAAAAGTTCGTCATCCTTTACACATTTTTTTAAAATATCGTTCCAACTTTCGCCTCTACTATTTGCTTTTCCCTTTTCCTCAAACCCACGTCCAAAAATATAAGTAGCCTTCGATTTTACAATTGCCCCATGTTTTGGCGATTCGTTAAAAAGCGATAACAAATATTCTGGATAATTATTTAATTCGCCGTATTCCACATATCCTTTATTTTTCTTTTCAGTAAATACAGGTTGCAAAGCGCGGTCAAATTGTAATACGATATGTTTATACTGATTATCCATTGTACGTTACAAAATTATTTGATTGTTCATTATATTCTGTTGGTGCAAATGTTGTTGATGGGTGTAAATACATGTAACCGTTTTCAACGTTATTTAAACCGCTTGTATTCGTGTTTGTGCTACTTGCTTGCTCATACACTTGATAAGTCCAAAAACCTTCTTCAGCGCCATTAAAACGCGTATTAGTAACCAAAGAAAATTTATTGTATCGCAAAGTAGTAGAAGTATTAGTTGCTACAAATTTAACAACATCCTGAGTAATTCTATTCGTAAATACAAATAAAAAATAAGGATTAGTTAAAACGCAATTTTGCGAAGCATTAAAAAAAACCGTCTGCGTTTGTCCTTTTGTTAAATGTATCATTTTTGTCAGGTTAAACCTTGCATTAAAGATATAAAAAAACCCACCGAAACGCTCGGTAACGGTGGGCTAAGTTTTCATAAGTTATTTATTAAGTACCTGGAGTTTCTAATGCAGACGCAACGCCTGAAGAAACTACTAAAAAATCGTCTGCTTCTTGTGATGAAAACGAAAGTTGATATCCTGAACGGTCTCCTAATGCCGTACCACTTCCACCTTCTGCTGTATCTAAAAATAAACCAAATCCAGCTCCATACATTCTATAAGTACCGTCCATATCTTTGGTAACAATAGTTACTCTATTTTTTGCTAAAGTATTTATAATGTTTCTCGTTGTTGCGCTTCTTGAATTTATAGGAAATGAAACCATGTGCGTATAAAACAAAGTTCCATTTTCTGACGATGCAGTAATATTATTTGAAGCCATAGCCGTAGCACGTGGCACTTCAAATTTATAAAACTTTTTTCCTGAATCTTTGGTCATTGCTGTAACCGTTCCTGAAACTTGAGTAATACGTGTTACTCCAGACGCATCGTAAAGCGCTGAATTTTCTATTAAGTAAATCGCATCAATGCCACCAATTGAATCTCTACAATCTATGGCATATCCGGCTGTAATGTCGCAAGGCATAATTTTAAGTTTTAAAAAAAATGGTGGTGTTTATTTCACCACCATTTTTGTAAAGAATATTGTTATTAAATAGCTGATTTAAACTTCACTGTTTCGTTTGTAAATCCTACGTTCACGCCGACCTTAAAACTTACTTTCGTGCGTATCTCATCGTTATCTTCTGAATACCAAACACGATAGTTGCTTTCTTCGTTTTCCAAATCAACAGCTAACGCCATATTTGAAAGGCTGATTGCGTAAGCATCACCCGTTCCGTTTAAACCATTTACAGGAACAACCTCGATGTTTGTAGCTGGTAATATAAATGATTGTGCGTTTACATCTTGTGGATTGTAAGAGAACATATTTTTCTCTCTGTATGCCAAGATCAACAAACGATACCAATCGTATCCACAAAATATTTTAACATCACCCTTCGCCATAACTTCGGCAGGAACGGCTTTGTAAATTCCTTCAGTAGCCGCTATTACATTTGATGCGCTTATTGTTGATATTGTTGCAACACCTGTAAATCCAGAAACGTTACCATCAACAGGGCTTCCCGCGTCGATTAATTTAATCAATCCGTCGAACTTTGTAAGATTTGCACCGCCCGAACCTGTAATATCTCCTTGCCAAATTGCAGTTTCAATTTGCGCTGCAATACGTGCATTTTTCTTTGCTAAATACGCTTCTAAAAATTGTGCATTTTCAAAAGTAGTATAATTCGAACCAGCTCTTAAAGCCTCTTGCGTAAATTTCGCTTCAAAGTTTTTAACACAAATTGTTTCACTTACTTGAATTTTACCTACCGTAATTGTTCTTTGAGTAAATGTTGTTGTGCCACTTGGAGAATAACCGCAATCATCAGCTTGAAAAACTGCGTCCGTATCCATTAAAGGAATTTGAACCGCTGATTTTGCTTTAGGAATAACGATACCGCCATCCATAATTAATTGCTGTGTCTTTGCTCCGATTACTGCGCTCGTTAATAACGGCTCAATAAGTTGTTTTGTATAATTCGCTAATGTGCCTAATGATAATGCCATTTTATTTTAATTTAAATTTTTATGAAAATAATATTGAGTAATCCTTCTTTTTTGTTTCTGTAAAATTGTTTTTAACTGCAACGTCTGGAGTTCCTGTTGGCGATTCTGCAAGCGTTTTAGTTAAATTCATTAAGCCCTCGATTAATTGAGTAGCCTTATTTAATTTGATTTCGTATTCTGCAAACTTTGTTTCGTACGATGCAAACTTAGATTCGTAAGATGCAAACTTTTCATTAGTAGATGTTTCTAAACTAGAAAACTTTGCTCCCATATCCATTGGCGCATCCATTGGAGGTACAACTGCATCCTCAGGTATTTCGCTTTGTGCTGTTTCAATTTCCATTATCGCTCCATTTTCTCCTACTACGATTAATGTGCCATCACTTAATTTATGCTCTCCAGATGGAGCAGGTACACCAGCAATTGTTACTATACCACCTACTTCTAATGCAGTAATTTCTATTGCTGTGCCATCTTCTAATGTTGCACTAATCATTTTTACAGGTGTTTGCATTGGCTGAGCTACTAATTCAGCAAATTGCTCTTTTAATTTTTGTAAAATTTCTGTTGCTTTCATAATATATTATAGATTTAATCTTCAACAATTGAGTTTAATAATTCTGAAATCTTTTTTAAGGCGTTTTCTTCGGCTGAAATTGGCTCGATATAATCAAATAATCCCTCGACACTAAAGCCTTTGTAATCGCCTCTTTTTATGCTTTGCCAAACTTTTTCATTCTCTACATAAAAACTCCCAAACCAACTTCCGTCCGAGCAACTTTCAAATCCATTCATCGGCATAATACCGCGCTCGCTATCTACTAACCAACTTTCAAACATTGTAACCCCTTTTACTTTTTGCTCAGGATCGTGCATTAAATTAACATGGTTATTAAAGTTTTTCTTTGCCCATTTTATCGCTATGCTTTTAATTGTTTCCGCTGAAAATTTAACATAATGTTCGCCAAACTTTTCGTTATTACGGTATATCAATTCATCTGCCAACATCAACGCACCTGATATAATCCTCTTTTCTTCGCTTAAAATTGAAAATGCAAATTGTTGCGCAAACTTTTTACCTATGCCTTCGAGTTGATTAATTACATCTTCATTATTATCATAGTGCTTTGTAATTCCTAAATCTTTAATTTTTTGCACTTTTGCGCTATTGCTTCCTGTGGCGTAAACTCTATTTTTAGGAATACCTAAATTTTCAGCAACGCCCAACATTCCCTCAACATCGTTACGCGCCGAAATGATATAAACAATATCGCCTTCGGCAATTAAACGCTTTGCAAGTTCTTTGCCTCGTTCCGTGCTTAATGTATCGTCATAGTCAATAGATATTTTAACCCCTGCAAAATGTTGTTCCCATAAACTGTTACAAATTGCAACGGCTTGCTCACTTTCTTTGCCTTCATCAATTACATATTTTATACAACGTTGTAAAAAATCGGTTTCATGTTCACCTTTAGACGGCTCAATAAATTGGTCATTAAAAGCCAAAAAATCTTTTTTAATTGCAGGTGCATCGACAAGCGCGATGTAGTCAACCATTGCCTCGTCGTTTAAGTTTTCACTTATTTTTAATTCATAAATTGGTAATGTCATAATTTTTAATTTATACGTGATGCTCTATTTAATCTGTTTATTCGTTCCTGATTTCCGCTAACATCGGATTCTACAACATAAGCGCGCGCCGTTGCTGATGCTAACTGATTAACCTGTGCGCCATTAATCATTTGTGTATTTAATTGGGGCGGTAATGGTGGGGCGATTGATGGAATATTTCCGCTACTCGGAACGCTACCGCCACCCCCACCTCCTGGAACTTTTACTGATAAAATATTTTTAATGTTTTTAATACCTGATGCAATTGCAGCACCTGCTGCAATACCTCCTAATACTGGACCAACAATAGGAATATTTGCTAATGATGAAAATGCCTTTGTTGCTGCTAAATATGTATCAATTGTAGCCTGAGCAACTGCAAACGCTTTTCCTGCTTTTGTTTGCTTGCCTACTAAATCCGATAAACTACCAAGTAATGCACTTATTTTTGTTAAATTATTTTCTCGCGCTTCCTTTTCAGCTTTATCGAGTGCTATTCGTGCGTCCGATTCCTCTTTTTGTTTTTTGGTTTGTTCTTCTTCTAATTGTTTTTTTACTTCATATTGTTGTTTGCGCGTTTCATTATTTTTAGCAATTCTTTCTTCTTCTTTTTTCTGCGCTTCATCTAACTTTTTTTGTTCTTCTTCATCACGCTTTGCATTTATTTCATCTTGTTGTATTTGAAATTGATTTCCTAATTCAATTCGCAAAGCATTTTTTTGTTCTTCGCTTAATTTACTTGCATTAATTCTTTTGATATTATTTGTAAAATCTAAATTTAATAACGCTTCAGCCTTATCATTTTCGTTCTTTATTGAGTCAGTAAAATTCTTATCCTGTAAAGTCCTTAATTCGTTTGCGTAATCTTCATTTAATTTCTTTAAATCTTCCTGAGCTTTTTTTGAGTTTTCTCTTATCCTATCGTTATGCTCATTTGCTTTTTGAACGGCATTATTATTTGCCGTTGTCGTTTCTGTTGCAATTTCTACATTATGCTTTCTTTGTAATTCAACCCTATCAATTAATGATTTATTTAAGATTGCAGTTTGCTCATTTGCATATTTTAAAGATTCCGTTGTTGTTTCCTGTTGCTTTTTTATTACTTCATCACTCGCGCCTGCTTGCTTTAAAGATGCCAAAGCGTTTTTATTTTTCTCAAATGTATTTAATGCCGTTTCTCTGGATGCATTTTGTGTGGCTATCTTTTCATCTATTAATTTTAATTCAAGCGCTCGAATTGATTTCGTCGTTTCGCCGTTGGCTTTTGCCATTGCCAGTTGATACGATTGCGCTCTTTGTAGTTCATCGCTTGCCTTTGCAGTTGCTTTCTTTTGTTGTTCTAATGCGTTTGCATTTTCTTTAACCGCCTTTGCATTTTCTCGAGCCGCTTTTGCGTTGCTCATAAAATAAGACGTGAGCGCAACAATACCAGCAATTAAAGCGGCTATAACTACAACAATAGCACCAACAGGATTTGCAGCCATTGCAGCATTCCATAACCATTGTCCAGCAGTAACAATCTTTTGAACTATTGAAAACGATTTAACAACCGCTCCTAAATTTTTAAAAGCATCTTTTGCCTCCAATACTGAATTAACTCCTTGACTTAAAGCCATTGCTGAATTAACTCTTAAAAGCACTTTTTCAACGTCTTCGCTCTCGCTACCCATTAAACCCATTGCGCCCTGTACTGCACTAAATCCACCGGCAACACCTTGCAATGCACTTCCAAATGCTTTAAACTTTGCATCGGGGTTGAATGCGTCTGCCATAGCTTTTGCGTCGCCGATACTATCTTTTAACCCCGCTACTTTTTTAGCCGCTTTTACCGCTTCGTCGGACGTATCGCCAAACTTTTCACGCATAGCAATTAATTCAGCTGTCGCCTCTTTTAATTGGGATTTAATTGAGCCTACCGATTTTGTCGCTTCGCTACCGTCTACCGTTATTTTTACGCCTACTTCTGTCGTTGTTGCCATTAATATATTTTTATTTCAAAACTTGTATTACCTAATAACTCGTCTGTTAAAATACCGTCTAATAAAGTAAATAAATCTAATCGTGTCGACGTTCCATATTGCATATTAAAAACAAAATCTCCGTTTTTTGATTGGTTGTTGCCTATTATAATAAACATTGTTGAAGCCGTCCATAATGAAATATTGCTATCAATTCTATATTGACCATTTGTTGTCCTTGCAGTTGTTAGCGTCGCGCCTGTTGTATTTTCAAATATATCAATCGTTGGTGCGCTCGTTCCTACTTGTGATATGTTGCCCTTAATAACTTTATTAGGCACGCCAACCCAACCGCTCGCGTCGTTATATTGTAACGTCGTTCCTGTCGTACCCGTGATATCTAACCATTGCCCATTAAATTCATCAAAATATTTTATAATCATTTTAATAAGTTGTATAGATTACTCGTAATAATTGCACCTCGCAAAGTTCATTTTCTGCATAATCCACTATTTTATAAAGGCGATATAAAACCCCATCAATCCAGATAAACTTTGTAAAATCCAAAGTGTTAATATCGCGCTCCGTTAATTTCATTTTACACGTTACTAATCTGCTATCCTTGTCGGTGATTTCTGCAAAGTATGGTGAGTAATAAGTGTTGAATAAATTGTTTGATAGCAAACCAGAAGCCAAAGTGAAATTGATTTCTTTAGGCACTCCGAAATTTAAATCAGCACCCGCGTTAAATGGGTCGTCTAAATGTCCAGCGTAACCATAAGCCGTTGTTGATGTTAAAACGTTTGTATCATTTAAATAAATATTCCAACTTGTACGCGATGTAATTTTTTTTGCTTGCATGATTCGAACATTGTGTTCAATCATTTCTTCAGTACCATTGTTTAACTTGTAAATTGCTGGGAAAATCTTATCGTTATTGGTGTAACCAACTAAAGGAGTTGCACTAAAAATTACATCTGTTGTGCTTGTATCCTTTGCAAATTCTAATTGGTTATCGAATCTATAATCGCCGTACCCTTCAACATATTTTTTGCGATATTGCTCGTTAAAATAATCCGCATCTTGCTTAAATTTTATGTCGTAATAACGAGCGTTGATTTCGCTCATTGGCTTAATCTTTATTACTTGACTGCGGTCTACTTTGTCGCTCCAATCATTATAACTCGCACGATCTAAATCGTAAAAATCAACATAAGGTTCAATGACTAATTTTTTATCGGTAAATCTGTCTTCGGTTACCATTAAATTGAACATCTTTAAAATAGATGCAAAGAAATCTTTTTGTAAAACGTTCTGCGGTAATGAACCATTTACCAATAAAAAATCGTCATATTGTGCGGTTACTAAAATAGGATTGTCTGTTAAAATATTTACATTGCTATTGTTTAAAGTAACATCAATTACCGCTCCGTCTGTGTCATAAATAGCTAAACTCATGTACCAATAATCGCCTGTGTTAAACGTTACAGGGATGCGCGGAAATCTCAAAGAAAAATTATAAGATGGCTCAACAGATAAACCAATAGTTGTAGCAAAACCACCAAATCTTTTGTTTGTGTCTTGATAAGCTAAAACGTTGTTTTTATAAATTTGCAATGTCGCATAAGCATAACGAAACGGAAGCGACGCAACGCTGTTTCTAATTTTATACGTGCCTCTTAAATTAACATTAAATACACCGCTAAACGCTTGCGCAGGCGTGTAAGTAAATGTTTTATTTGCTGAATTAGTAAACAAATCGTTTACAATATTTGAATGAACCAAAAATTGTGATGGGCTTAATGTTAATGCTTCGGGATTAATTGTGCTTTCAAATATTTGTTCACGGTTATATTTAAGCCTTACCTGATTATTAGGTACAATTAAACGCTTAAAAAAGTTTGTGTTAAAAAAATCCGATTCCCAAGTATAACCCGCGTTTGTTATTATTTTATTTATGTATTCCTTTACAAAAAAAGCTGGTCGAAATGCTGTGTAAAAAAATGATTTCTTAAAGAAATCTAGATTTGATACAGGCGAAACATTGCCATAATCAATTAAAGGGTAATAATAACCCTCTCCAGCGGTTGCATTATCCCAACTCGCTAAAATGTTTGTGGTGTTATATTCATGGTTGTAATCACTAAAATCTAAATCAGTTAATTTACTTGCACCTAACTTTGAAAAAAAACCTCCTAGCTCTCCAAATAAAGCAATTTCATATTCTACATTTTGCCCATCAACAATAATTTCAAGCAATCGCATAACGCCCTTAATAACTTGCATGCCATTTACTTCAATTCGTGCCTTTGCTGATTTACTCGCGTTAAAATTATAACCAAAATTTGGCGCACTATCAACCGTGTAATTTGAATTTGCAAACTCAAATATATTACCGAGCAAACGATTGTTTTTAGCAGTACCGGGCAATACGATTGTTTTAGTAAAGTTTGTCGTTTTGCTATCTAAATTATTAAGGTCGTCTATTGAATAATTAATCATTTGCGAGAAACCCGCAGTAATATCCAACTCATTATCTTCAATAAATATCCTTGTCATCGTTTAAAATTAAAGCGTGTTTGGTTTAAATCAATATCAATTTCCAACGGTCTTAACCTATTATTTGTATAAGTTGAATATTCGTAATTTGTATTCTTAATTGTAACAGGATAATAATTGCCGTCAATCTCCGCGTATATCTGTGGACTAACAATTAATTCCGCTAACCATACATATTCTGCATCGCTTGGAAAATCCATTGTTAATTTATAACTATGATTTGATTTACTGCCGTAGTTTATTTTGCTTTCGTTGTATACATTATTCGCATCGTAATAATTAACGCTTGAATTATTTAATGTGTAATTACGTTGCTCAAATGTTTTGCGCTCTACGTCCATCGTAAGACGCGAAGCAAGGTTAAAACGTGCCGTGTCAAACATCCCAAAGGCGTTAATAAAATAAAGATTTATAGTTGTGTAATTGGGGTTGCAATCAATATCAACACGAATACTTTTTATAATTGCATCATCTAAAAGTTTTTCTACAATATAATATTTAACATTTGAATCTATAAAATTTGCACCACCACCTGTAGATGCAATACTATCATTAATTGCCTTTACTCCTAAATCGTGTTGAGTCCATATTTTATTATAACCTTCTGGGTCTGAATATGTAGCGATTAAATTATTAGAATAACCATATTTTTTAAATGTAAAAAATGAGTTATCTCCAACGAAATAAAATGGTATTAAAATCTTATCAGTTAATTTTGCTTTAATAGTTAAAGGTCTATTTGTAAGCCAATTATTTACTTTTTGCCCTATGTTTATTTGCCTACGCTTAAATAAAGGCGCTGAATAATTATAAGCCGTTACATTACCAGATGCAAGATTTAAAAAAGTTGTTCCGCTGTAATCTTCGCCAACTCTTATTTGATAAATTTTTTGGTTTAATGTATCACTTTGATTTAATATTGTTGAAGTTGCACTATTAGAAATTTGTGGATTAAACCATCCATAAGTAATTTCATTGCTCACTACAGGCATCGCATCAAAGTAACCGCGACCATTTGAAGGTTCTGGAAATACTTTTGTTCGTACCAATTGCACTCCATCAACAAAGACATCAAAAACATATTTAAAATCTACTTGTCCCGAATTGCTACTATAAGCAATCGACCAAAGATTATCTTGAGCGGATGGATAGCCCGAAGGATTTATTAATGTTATACTCATTTAAAAATATTAATTGTTATTGTTTTGCCTATCGCTTCGCCTAATTCCTTTTCAAAGCCTTCTAAACTTTTTTTAATTGTAGGCTCGATAAAATTTCTACGCTTTATACCGTATGCCTTTATATTATAAATCAATGTGTTTAAACTTCTATCAAAATCGCTTATCTTTTTAAACTTGCGCTCTATTCCTTTTGCCCCATATTTTTTTACGTCCTTTGTTCTAACCTTTGCTTTTCCTGAACGCAACCAATTTGCGATTGATTTGCGACCCTCTGGGCTCATTGTATAAGTATTCTTAAACTTGTAGGGACTGTTTGGCGCATTTTTAGAACTTACGGCACCCTTTACGCCCTCATCAACAAATTTTGCATAATCAGCAAATCTAATATTTAAAGTTGCTTTGCTTCCTGTTTGCACAATTTCATAATCCACATTTTCAATATTGCCAGATGCAATAATCTTTTTACTATTTAGTTGCTCTAACCAAACGTCTTTAAACAATTCCGCACGTTCAATCAATAAAACATTTATTTCATTTGCCGTTACTTCGCTAAAATTAAAACTACCAACGCTACCGACAAAGCCGTTATCTAAATTTATCTTTTGCGATTGTGTTATATTAATTGGCATATTTCTTTAATAGTTTTTTCTCTTGTTCGTTATCTAATTCGCGCTTCATTTTTAAATAACTCAAATCATTTAAGAATTGATACACGCCTAAATCCCAAGCCTCATTTATGCTAATACCTTCAAATTCCGATACCATTTTGCAGTTATAAAGCCATCCGTAAACTCTGCTAAATTCATCAGCACTTGCTCCACTTTCGCTTGATCCGTTGCTATTGTTTTGAAATAAGTAGCTGAAGCCTGAATTGATTTGCTGAAAACTGCATAAAAAAAAACACACGATTGATACGCAACCTCAAAATCTATATCGAGCATATCTTCGGCTACTTGTTTATGATTCTTTTCTTTGCGCTTTAAACCTTTAATAGTAAACTTTAAAGGCGTGCACATTGTAGCCATAATCTTGTGTAGGTTGCCGATTACATCCTCGCTATACGTCGCAAGTTCAACATAACGCCCCGCGTTCATTGGTGGCTTTGCTAAATCGTATTCAAGTAAATACAATCGACCTTTTACCGCTACATATTTTTGCGGTTTCTTTTCGTCAAGTTCTTTGCCGTACTTTTCAAACTTTTCGTTAATGCTTTTACATAACGAATTAAACTTTTTTAAAGGCATTGCATTAACCTTTGATTCGCTTAACCCTGTAAATTCTTGAACCAACAACGCTGATTTTTCAGCCTCGTTAATATCCATTAAGCTAATCTTGTAAAGTTCTTGAAACTTCGAAATAGTTACCTTCATAATATAATATAGATTTTTTTAAAAAAATTAGATGAAGCGATAAACTCCAGCGTGTTTATAATTGTTTTTGCATTTATTCGCTAAAGCCAAAGCATTAACGCAATCGTCGTGAAATCCTGTTGGCGCGTTATATCTTACACCGGTTGCCGTATATTGATATTCAAATATCTCTAATTCCGATTTAATTTCGTTGTCTGGATAAAATATTTCGCGTTTGTGAATTGATGAAGCTAACGCTTCCATAAGTTGTTGTTTACTTGACGATGTATATTTAAAACCGTGCATAGCGTTAAAATGGCGTTGTAAATCTTCGGTTATCGCATCGCCTACGCCTGTGCTATCAATTACTACCGGTTTGCTTTTATCAATCCTTAAAATCGTTTCTTTTGTTTGCGCCCAATCTTTTTGAAAGCGCTCATAGTGTGCGACGTGTCCGTTTACATCTAAGCCTATTACAACCGTATAATCAAAGGACTTTGCCAAATCTATTCCATAATACGCCACAGGTAAAATGCTCAATGGTCGGACGCAGTCGATAATGTGCTGATTGCCAAACGGATTAGAAGCATTTTCCATAGCGTTTGCCATGTACTCTTGCTCAAATACCGCAGCGGGTAATTGTGTTTTTGCGTCGTCTATTTCGGTCCTATCAATGTAAGGATTATCGTAAGTACTAAACTTAAATGATTGCCAATCGTTGCCATCAGCTTTCATAAACAATGAGTAAAAGTAATTCTTACCTTTTGGCGTTGATACAAACAGCGCACGACCTTTATAATCCGTTAAGGTAGGTCTTATTGAATTTAGCCACCCATCCTCTAGATTAGGAATAAATGAAGCCTCGTCTATAATTACTAAATGGAATTTACGCCCTCTTAAATTGTCCAGCCGTTCGCCTGTAAAAAACATTACGTTGCCATCGTTGGGAAACGATATCGTTAAATCACTTTTGTTATTTTCGAAAGGAATTGTTTTTACTAGCTTATTAAAAAAGGTTTTTGCTAGTTGGTAGGTGGGAGTAATGTATGCAACGCTATTGCCCTTAATCGCCTCAAAGATTATTTCTAATTGTGCTAACTCCGATTTACCAAACCTTCGCCCACACATAACAACCCTAAACCGCGAAGCGCAGTCGAAGATTTTTTGTTGATTAACGTGTAACTCAGGAATTGGAATTTGCAAGTAATAAATTTATTACAAAAATAGGCAATGCGCCGTAGATAGTAAACAATAAATCGTTTATGTCTGGAGTGCCTTTTCCACTCACATAATCATAAACCTCTTTTAAAGTTCCAATTGCTATAACTACAACCATTGCCCACAAATCCGATACAAATAATTGAGCAATTAAGAATATTAGAAATCCCGCTATAAAATGGTATTGTTTATCTATTGGCATAATTAAATGTTATTTACAATTTTGTCAAATATCTTTCTTATTGCCCATTTAACAGACTCATAGGCAATTAAAATAATTATTATTTTATACATAAAGTGTAGCCCATAATAAGTTAGCAACAGCGCCAATAAAAAACATAATCCAGGTTTGATTGATTACAGGCATTTTATCTTCGTTACCTATTGCCTTTGGATTAACTGCGTAACCTTTAAAACCAAATATTAAACCCGATCCAATGAACGAAGCAAGTAAACAGGCAAAGCCTTGATACCATTGCTGTTTGTTTGTAAATGCAATTGGATTAATGAATCCAACTAACAAAGCCATTCCAATTAAATTTTTAAATATTTTCATCTTGTTCTTTTTTATGTTTATCTAAAATGTTAACCCAAGTTAATGAAATCAAAACTACAATAATAAACTCTATTAAATATATTCGCCACATTATAAAATTGTTTTTCCCTTCGTTACAATAAATTCTATTTTTCCGTCCGTAGTTACTGCGCTCGTTTCTTTTGGCTTGCCATACACACGGGTTAATAGTGTCTCAAGCGAATATAATGAGCCTTTCTCTAAACTCTTTCTCATAGCGTTTGCAATCGTCTTTTCAAGTATTGTGCCTTTAGGATTCTTAAACACTTCGCCAAGTTCGGTTAAATCCATCGCCATCATATTTTGAATGGTATCGTTAATTTCGCTTAACTTATAACCGCTATCTTTTAAGATTGAAACATATTTTCGCGGTCGTCCGTTCGGGTTCATTGTTTCGCCTTTGTCAGGTCTTGTTAATGTTCCGCCATTTCGAGCGGGTACTTGTTTTGCCATACGATGTATTTACGATGTAGATAACTCTTCTGCCTTATCTATAATCCAATTATTAATTTGTTCTTGGCTAAACGTTGCCGATATCAATAACGCGTTAAATTGGTGGTATAAATCGTCGATTGTTATATCGTCGCTTGTTTCAACGCTTATCGTTATGTCGTAATGTTTTAATGTGAGTTGCATTTGTCTTTATGTATTTTAGTTAAAAAATCTAAATGTTGTTTCTTATCAGCGTACTCAATATGGCATTCCCTACAAACCGCCATTAAGTTTTCGATGTTATCCATTTTTTTACTGCCACCCATTCCGCGTGGTTTTACGTGATTTATGTCTACGGCCTTAGCGCCACAAATCTCGCAAGGAATAAAACTACTTACATCGTAACCGAAATAATCGAAATAAACTTTTACGTGGTTTTTCATATTTTACGACATTCGTAATTTTCAATTAGTGCGTTATAGCTTTTCTCTTGTTCTTCTAAATCCTTACAAATAACTTCTATTTTAAAACTTTGTTTTTCTTCGCTTTCAACTTCAGTATTTTCAAATGGTGCAAAATGTGGTATATCTAAACCCCACTCCGTTAATTGTTCCGCGTCCCAATTATTCGCCAAATCGTCCCAATCCCACTCGCCAAAACCAACGTTATCTTTTATAATAAATTGCTTCTTTTCATCTTCG
>Ga0209088_10001018_pt1 | contig 18723 bp, 13 predicted proteins | sample S_140625_EF_Meta_FD_187324 | JGI IMG/M metagenome (GOLD analysis project Ga0209088, IMG submission 187324) | Freshwater microbial communities from Lake Simoncouche, Canada to study carbon cycling - S_140625_EF_MetaG (SPAdes) (version 2) | ecosystem: Environmental > Aquatic > Freshwater > Lake ... | reverse complement strand
CCACGTCATTGTGCTGCTGCACCTTATTCAATGCAGACGTCCAACGAATGGATTTGAGACGTTCATTTTTCTCCTCATGCAACAAGTCAATCTGGTCTGCAAACAGCTGGCCGTTGGTTGAACGGATGGACAGTCTGTAAGAGGGCTTGATGTTCTTTGTTCCAAAGTTGTTGCGTTTCAGCTGACTTTTGAATACGCGAGCGTGAACTCCAATGCGGGAACATAAGAATGCAATGTCTTCGGTCAATCGCTGGCTGCATGATGAACTTTCAATTGAATTCCTTGAAACATGTCCGTCGCCTGAAATGTATCCACTTATAATTCCCTTGACAAATTCCATGTTTGAAATGTAAGCCTCATTCGGAACATGCTTGGAATCGGCACCATGTCCAACCAGTTGCGTTATGAATTTTGCCAATATGGACGAGGTCCCAACAACCGTGGAAGTTGTTCCATTTGCGATGTTCGTTCGGATGTCCTCTTTGCATTTTATGTTGTATTTTGCAAACCATGTTTTCACGAATTCACGAATTTTTGAGTCATTGTTGGTTATGTATATGTTTGCCCCATTGATGTTTCCTTCTGCAATGAACAATCCAATGAAGATTCCATTTTCAGAATTCAGTTCAAATGTTTCCGGAATAATTCCCCATTGGCGGGAGCCACTTGGTGGATACACGCCATTGGCGGATAATTCGTCAATTTTGGAACGCCCAATTGCCCGATGCAATCTTGCTTTGCTTTCAAATGGCACGGTGAATGAGTTGTTGTTGTTTTCATTCCACCAGTTTGACGGTATTTTTTTCCTGTCCTGCATGCTTTCATTCATCATTTCAATTGCCTTTTTCACTTCGCTTCCGTAAATGAATTCGCTCTTTGGGAAATACTTAGTCATTTGAATTTCGTCAATTCCAACGCCACTCCTCAAATCGCTGACTTTCTTTGCCACTGGCACGAAATCGCCAACCTTGATTTCATCCGTGTATTTCTCACGAAACTGACCCAGTTCCGCATTCCACACCAGTAGCGATTTGTTTGCGGTGACGGTAACATAGCGCCCAGCGTGAGTCGTGATCTTGTACAATTTGTCTCCAGGGTCGTGTCTCGTGACCGCACTCACCGTTTCCCAAGACACATGTCCATCATAGTCCATTGTCACAATCTTGACGGGATGTTCAAGCTCCATGTATTCCATGTTTTGCTCCGTCATGCGCTGCACTGATGAGGACGACGAAATGTGTGCATCAATCCATTCGCCAATTTTGACGTATTTGGGCTCATCGTTTTCAACGACAACCACGGGCGTTTCCCATGTCACTGATTTCACAGCTGTGTCAATGAGACCCACACGACCACCCATGGCGTGAAAGAAGAGCTCCTCCGGCGTGAGTCCTGAGATAAAGGAGTTCTCCACGAAGCCGCGCGCGCCCGGGGAGTCGTCGTATTTCGTGAAGTGCGGCAGCGTGCGGTTCTCAAACCCGTAGGGGATGCGCTTGCCGTCAATGAGCTGCTGTCCGAGGCACGCAATCATCTGCGAAATGTTCAAATCGCTGCCCTTGGAACCCGCCTTGACCATGGTGACGAAGCGGTTGTCCTTGTCCAAGCTCTTCAACCCGATTTTGCCCGAATCAAGCGTGGCCTTGTTCAAAATATTGGTCACCTTGAACTCAAACTCGTCCTCGTTGGTGTTGCCCGTCGCATTTTCAAAGATGCCGAGGTACGTCTGGTCAATCAGGTTCTTCACCTCCTTCTTCTTTGAAGTGATGGACTCCGCAATTTGCTCGTTCGTGCTGCGATTGGCAATCAAGTCGCTGATGCCGACGCTGTAAGCGCTGCCCTTCATGTACTCCGTCACAATGTTCTGCAGATTGTCGATGAAGTCGGATGCCGCCATGTTGCCGAAGTCGTTGCAGGTGCGCGTGATGAGCCCGTTGCTGCCTCCGCCGAGCACGTCCTTGTCGAGCTGCCCACGCAAATACTTGCCGTCCACGATTTCCAACACACCCGCCGAGGTGGCAAAGTCGTCGTTTTCGCCGAAGCCCTTGGTCTTGTATTTCATTGTCATTGACGGCATAATCTGCGACAGAATCTGAAAGCTGCTGATGCGGTCCGCGTGTGCCGCAAAGAGCCCCTCGTTGACACCGTTATACGCCATCAGCAGGTTCATGGCATCGCGCGGCGTGAACGACACTCCCGGGCGGGTCAAACGGTATGACCCCAGCAGCGAGTCCTGGAAAATGCCGATGATGGACTGGTTTTTCGCAGGACTGATGATTTGGTAAGGCACGGCTGCCAGATTCTTCAGCTCCGCCTCCGCCTCCTCGTCCTGCGGCATGTGCATGTTCATTTCATCGCCGTCAAAATCGGCATTGTAGGGCTTGGTGTCGCCAACGTTCATGCGAAACGTGTCGCCCTGGTACATGATGCGCGCAATGTGGCACATCATGCTCATGCGATGCAGCGTGGGCTGACGGTTGAACAGCACGCCGTCGCCGTCCATCATGTGGCGGTGCACGATGTCGCCGTTGTAAAGCACAATGTTGTCGCGGTCGGCGTATCTCAGCGAAATGTTCTCGCCACCCTTGCGCTCCAGAATCTTCGCTCCAGGGTACTCCTCCGGTCCGTTGCGCACCAGCTTGGTCAACATGCGACGGTTCATGTCGTTCACCACCACCGGCTTCGTGATGTTCTTCGCGATTTTCAGCGGGACACCGAGCTCTCGAATCGACAAATTGGGGTCGGGCGTGATGACGGAACGCGCCGAAAAGTCCACGCGCTTGCCCATGAGGTTGCCGCGCACACGGCCGCCCTTGCCGTTCAAACGCTCCTTAATCGACTTGAGCGGACGTCCAGAACGCTGAGCCACCGGCGCCGCGCCCGGAATGTTGTTGTCCACCAGTGTGGCACAATAATACTGCAGCACCGTGTGCCAGTCGGAAATGATGTTGGCCTGTGCTCCGTCCCGTATTTTCTCCTGCAGCGTTTTGTTTGTCTTGACGATGTTCACGATGATGTGCGTCAGGTCGTCCTCGCTGCGCTGGGCGCCGTCCATTTTGATGGAGGGACGCACCGCTGGCGGAGGAACCGCCAACACCTGGCAAATCATCCAATCGGGGCGTGAAAATGTGGGACTGAATCCCATGAACGACACGTCGTCGTCGCTGATCCTGCGAAATATCTTCAGAACAATGTCTGGGGTGAGTTGCATGTTCATTTTTTTGGCATCCTCGTCGGACATGCCTTTGACGCCGTCGCTTTCCCACTCAGCAATCAATGTGGCCAAATTCTCTTTTCTGATTTTTTTGGGCATGAGACAGCCGCATCCGTCTTCATTGTCATCGCCGCACCGCCTGACTTTGTTCGCCACGCCAAACACGTAGGACCAGCGCTCATCGGGCAGCATCTTCAACGCCTGCTTGTGCGCATCCTTGTTAATCAGCAACTTGCTGCATTTCAGGCACACGCATCTCAGAATCTTGTGCACTGTGGCCAAATGCTGGAAATAAAACACCGGCGCTGCCAATTCAATGCGACCAAAATAACCCGGCGTGTTCATGTAGTCCAGTCCATCCGTGGGACAAAGCATGCCCGGTTCGGACACGCCCATGTACGGACAAAACAATCCACCGATGACGGGCTTATTTCCCACAAACGTGTCGCGACTCGTGATTTCCGAGACCGACCCTTTTCTTATTTCTTCGGGAGACAGCATGCTAAACTGAATGCCCACAATTTTTGATACACGAGGTTTGGTTGCCATTGTTGCCATTGTATTGATTGATTGATGTCGGTCGGTGTGTCTTTAAAATGATAGAAGCCTCCTTATACTAACTAAATAATATTTAGATTGTTTTTGCAATCAATTTTTATTGAAATTCATTTCGGATGGTCTGGATTTGCATTATTATTTCATTCCATTATGACAATTAAAAAAAAAATTGAAAACAGAAAATGAAATATAAACATAATGCACTGACATACAAGAACAAGAAGCAACAAGAACAACTCAAACGATGCCCATCAACATTTCAACCATTCCGAAGAAGAAGACCAACGCCACCAAAGCAAAGAAGCAAGACGATGCCACGCGGGTTTACAAAAGCAGTTCAAGCAATCCCCCGAATGCGCCTCACCCCCCGTCATCACCGGAAAGCGATGCCACGGACAATGAACACGAAAATGAAGTGGTTGCTGCGACTGCTGGTGCCGCTGACAATATTGCCGCTGACACTGTTGGTGGTGGTGCTGTTGTAGAAGAACCAAAGAGCAAAACCTCCCCCACCAAAAAAGGCAAAGGCGGCAAGGATTCATATGACCGGTTGGAAGTGAATCGCCTGTTGTCTGATTTGTTCCCATCGAAGTACATGGAAGAGAAGGTCAAACAGCTCGAAGCCCCATCAAAAAGAAAATCAACGAGGAAATCTGCTGCCACAACTGCTTCTGAAATCCAAGCTGACATGACCGCGCAAGCGCAAGCTGATATCAACGCGCAAGCTGACCTCAACGCGCAAGCTGATCCCATCGCACAAGCCATCATTGACACTGCATTTTCAGCCACAAGCACAAGCATGAGTCCCATCGAATCAAATGGCGCAAATGCATTCATCACCCCACCTGCCACCCCATCGAAGGAACCAACTGCGCCGAATGCACCCAAAAAACCTATCGCGGTGTCAAGCGCAGCAGTATCAAGCGCAGCAGTGTCAAGCGCAGCAGTATCAAAAAGGAATGAAAAGAAAGAAAAGCCAGAGAAGCAAAAGCAAAACTTCAACATCATCATACATGTTGAACCAAAGGCCAAATCAAATGAGCCGCAGACCGACATATCAAAGCGGCTCGATTTTGGGTCTGCTGCCTCTGCCGCCGCCAAGAAAAAAAGCATCATTCCTGTCGACGAAGAAGTCAATGACGAAGATGACAGCGATGAGGACTACGTTCCCGGGGATTCTGAAGATGAGTCTTACGATGACGACGATGAATACTTCGATGACGAGGACGATGAGTATGATGATGACAGCTACTACTCATCGTCGTCTGACAGTGATGAGGAGGAGTTCAATGCAGCCGAAATGGAGGCCAAGCAGCAGAAATTCATCGAGGAAATGAAAATGCTGCAATCGTTGCGCGCAACCTACGAAGAAATGCTCGAAAAGGACAAAACCAACCGGATTGTGGCAAATCAACTGAAAACGCTCCGGCAATCCGAGGACAAAATCAGGCAGGAAATCGACGATTTGACGCACAAGCAAAAGCGCTCCAATTCCAAGAAGTTCCGCAAATTGCTGCGCAAGAAGAACTCCACCAATGACCTGGAGTACTTCAAAAAAAACCTGACAATCCAGCAGCAGCGCGCGCTCATTGACGAATTGAACGAAGTCGCCAAGGTCACCGCAATTGAGAAGCCATACAAACTGACACTGCTGGAATCCGACATCCCGCGCGACATGAAGGCAGTTGCAATCCGCAAGGTTGGCATGCTGCACTACATGGAACCCGGATGCGGCGAATACTGCAAGCTGAAGAACTGGGTGGATGCGTTCATGCAAATTCCGTTCGGCAAAAACAAAACGCTGCCGTTGACCATCGCGGACGGCGTAGACCGATGCCACGACTTCATGACTGCAGCCAAAACTCGACTCGACACCGCAGTGTACGGCCTGAATGACGCCAAGATGCAAATCATGCAGATGGTCGGGCAATGGATTGCCAATCCCGCCGCAATTGGCACTGCTGTCGCCATTCACGGACCACCCGGCACGGGAAAGACGTCGCTCGTCAAGGAAGGCATCAGCAAGATTCTGGGTCGTGATTTCGCATTCATTGCGCTCGGTGGCGCCACTGACAGCAGCTTCCTGGAAGGACACTCCTACACATACGAGGGCAGCATGTGGGGCAAAATCGTGGACATTCTGATTCGTTGCAAATCCAGCAATCCCGTCATTTACTTTGACGAGCTGGACAAAATCAGCGAGACGTCCAAGGGCGAGGAAATCGTTGGCATTCTGACCCACTTGACAGACACATCGCAGAATTCGCAGTTCCACGACAAGTACTTTTCGGAGGTGGCGTTTGACCTCAGCAAGTGCTTGTTCATCTTCAGCTACAACGACGAGAGCCGCGTGAATCCCGTGCTGCTGGACCGCATGTACAAAATCAGGACGACGGGCTACGGCACCAAGGACAAGACGTTCATTGCACAGAACCACCTGATTCCGCGCATTCGCAGCGAGGTCGCGTTCGCAGAGGGCGACATCGTCATTCCCGATTCCGTGATAGAATACCTCGTGGAAAATCACACGCACAAGGAAGCAGGCGTGCGCAACCTGAAGCGCTGCTTGGAAATCATTTACACGAAGCTGAACCTGTATCGCCTCATGCGCCCCGGCACGCAGCTGTTTGAAGACAAGGAGCAGTTGCTGGAGGTGTCATTCCCTTACACGGTTAATCGCGAGGTGGTGGACAAGCTGATTAAAAAGGGCGACACCGACCGTCCCAACATCAACATGTACCTGTAGAACCAATGAAATGACATGACATGAAATGATTTAGTAAAATTTAGTAAAAATATAAACTTTTTTTTATATTTTAACATTTTAACATTAAAATATTGTCAAATGTTATAACATTCAATAACACACCACATACACCAACACACCAACACACCAGCAAACGATGAAACACAACACCATGCACAATATAAAGAAACGCCCAATCAACATATTCGCCGAGACCAAGTGGAATGGACCTGATGTCCACAAGGAGTTATCGAAGTCGCGTAAGAGGCATGGACTCATGCATTTTGACCCGAATGCCAGTTGGAATAGAGACCCAATTGTTCCCATGCATTTTGACCCCAGCGCAAGTTGGAATTCCAACACCGCATCGGACATGATGCATCGGAGGAACCTCTTGATGCAACAACATGCATTCAGGGGGGGACCCCAACCGGCGACTTTTGTGCATGGATTTTATGACCGTCCCGCTTTAAACCCTTCGGTGCAAGCGTTTGTGCCTGCTGTGCCGGTTCGGCTAAACCCTGCGGTGTCAGATTTTGTGTCTCATGCTAGGCGGAGATGTTTTAAATGTGGTTCCACTGGACATGTGCAACGCAATTGCCCGAATAGAGGAGGGAAGAGCCGAAAACACAACAAAGGCCGCAAGGGACGCAAAACTCGCAGAAATTAACCGGTTTACTGTTGCTGCTGCTGTTGCTGTGGCGTTGGCATTGGCTGAACATTTCCCTTGGACTCGCGGTCTAAAAATTTGGACCGATTGTCCAAATTGGCATCATATCCTGCATAACTGGAATACTGCGTGTTGGTTTCATTGGGATACACTCCAACCTTGTCGCCTTTGTTTCCGTGAATGTATTCGTTTGGAGGATTGTTGACTGCAAAGCTGGGTGCCAATTTATTAGATGATTTGCCATTGTATGCAGTTGTTCCTGCAGCGGGCATGGCATGGCTAGGCCCTGGCCCTGGCCCAGATGCGGACGACCCAGATGCCATCATGTTCGCCAATCCAAACATCAGCGTGAAAAACACCAAAAATGGGATGGCCACCAGTATCCATGCCACGGTTTTGTAGCCCTTGGCGCACAGGGAGTTCAGCACCCATGTCCAAAACAGGAACCACATGATTTTCAGAACGAAAACATAGGTTGTGTTTTGCACCGGGCAAGACACCTGCCCCACGCAATACACTTTTGTGTTTTGGATATTTTGAAACCAGGACACTAAGAGCGCTGCCAGTGAAATGACGAGATACGTCAACGCCGGAGCGCACAGGGTTGAAGAGGCAGACGATACATACGATGCAGTTGGTGCGGTGTCGTTCATATTTATGATTGTTATAACATTCATAAATATTTTTATTAAATCCGCATCACTTCCTAAACAATGCCGACGAATATGGGAATCTAGAAAATGGTTGGAAAGAAACAATAAATGATTTAAATTTTTATTACATGAATTTACTTGTTTTAATAACATCAAGTCCGGGTTTGCCCTTCGATAAGGTTCTATTTTTTCTCGTGTACTGAAATTTTTTTCCATGAATTACTAAAATTGCACCGGGTTTTGCACCACTACATTTTTTATTTTTAGGAAGTTTTGTTGATGATTTTATTGAACTATTTGACTTAACTTTTATTGTTCCCAAAGGGGCAGTCAAGTTGCATTTATTTTCGTTTGAACAACACGGTTTATTCATGTTTTTTTTATTTTGTAAAACTCCTGATTTCCATCGAGGCGTTGTTGCGATCCAAGAAAGGATTGGGCCCGGTTTACCATTTTTATTTTGATGAATATGAACCGCACTAACATTTTTTGTATTTTTTAGTTTTGCCTCATATGTCAGAACATTATTATTTACATTTAGATTTACTGAAGCATACTTGTTATTAGCTTTTAATGTTTTATTATTTCTTTGTTTTTGCGTTCTGGGCGGCATTGACACTCGATGAGTTGTTTATATAATTTACAATTATTAAATTATATACAAAATCCGGCATGCGGGGTCTTTAAAACTCGGTGCTCAAGGTGCGATTTCCGCCGCGCTCGTTCAAATAGTCCCACTGCTTTTGGCTGGTGCACACGCAGCCGGTGCTGGAGGAGTAGTAGCTCGGGCAGCACTCGGGCTTCACCTGATTGTCGGCAAAAATGAGGAGTTCGCCGGGTGGCAGGGGAATGGGGCCGCCCTTGTAGTACTGACCCGACTTGGTGTTGTCCTGGTTGCCCACATTTTTCGCATAATTGCGCGCCGCGTTCTCCCAACCTCCGCGGGGGAGCCCGGAATCCATTTGGTAATTGATGGGAGCGCCGTAGTCGTCCGAACCCAGCTGCTGCGTAAAAGCCTCCTTAATTGCGCTGCCCACATTGGACGGCATGCCGCCCACGGAAAACGAAGTGCAGCTGCAGAACAAATGAGCTCCTAAAATTATGCCAATGACCACAAACAGCGCAATCAGCTCAATGCGTGCATGATATCCGAGAACTTTTAATTCCATTTTCTTATGACAGAAGGGTGTATTGAATTTACGATTATATATATTAAAAATATAAATATTTTTTTGTCATAAATCATTTCCTCCTAAACTCAATCTCAGATTTGGATTAGAATTGGATTGGTTAAGATGGAATCAGCGATAGGCCCTGGATGTGCATGGTTTCGGCCAAGAAGTGCGCAATAATGCCCATCGGCACAGCAATCCCAATGTAAATGGCAGTCAGAACTGTCACTGTGGCGGTTGCAGCTATCAATGCGGGAATTCCAAACGGGCCGAATGCCGTCGCAATCGCCACCGCAATCCAAAGCGCCACAATCGCGGCTGCCATCGCAATCAGAATGATGACAATTATTTCGTAAACGGATTTCAAGCCGGACTGTATGGAGTCATATGTTCCATACAAGGTGTACAGCGAGGCGGTCATGAGGCCTTGGATTTTACCCATCATGTCGCGCGCGCTCAATAAGAGTCCGACCACCGGCTGCATGACATTCAGCACGCGACTCATGATGTCGGCAATGATGGATGACAGCGCGTCCCGAATGTTTTTAATCAATGTGCGCAGGTCATTCAGCGCATTTGCGATTCCGTGTATGGTGCTCATTGCAACCGACTGCGTGTAATACAGCGGCTCCATGAAATCGGATGAAATGGATTTCAACTCGTTTTGCACGCAATACTCAAAATTCGCTGCCGTGTAGGCGTCATTTGTCATGCCGGTCGGCTTCATGATGAAGCCCGCAAATGGAATGTATGCCGGATTGCACCTGAGTTTAATCCAATTGGTGCGAACCAAATTCAAATTCGACCGGATTTTCAAATACGCTCCCGCGCAACAGTATAAAAAAATGATAATGGTGGTCCACAGTATGGCATGCACAAAATCGTCGTGCGTTTTATTTGTGTACAAGTATTTCAACCACGCCAGGCGTGCTGGGTCGGGTTCCATCTCTCAAAATGCTCTCTTATTATTAAATGTCATTATTTGTTTTTCGGTTTTGTGCAAAACAAATAACAATAACACAACCCATGCCACCCCTCCCTCCGCCTAAAGCCCAACCCAAACAAAACTCCTAAATGGCGCGCACGGTTTTGCCAATTGGGCCAGCCCACATGTTTTGCGTGGTTTGCAAACTGGTGTCCAACGTGTACATCATGGTGGTCATGATGCCGATGTTTTTGGCCATCATGTCCTTGATTTTGATGACCATGAGTTGTATCTGGGTCAGCATGTTCAGAAACACGCCGAAAATGTTTTGAATGCTGCCCGTCAAATTGACTCTAAAATTGTTCATGAATTGGCGGACATCGTTCAAACTGGACGACAGGCCGCCAATGCTGCTTGTTATTCCCGACATCAAATAATTGGCCGGTTCCATCAAAACCGTCATGTAGCTGGACTGCATGGAGTGGATGCACTGTTGAAAATTGGTTTCGGTGTCGTAGCCGAAAAACCATGCAAACATCATGTAATTCGCACTGCATTTGTAAAATGGCCAGTTGTTTTTGATATTCTTAATGTAAATGAGGAGAGATATTCCAAGGTCCAATCCCACGAAATACGCCACAATCAAAAACACTTGCGCATACGTTATTCCTTTGGACGGCGGGGAAAACCCGAAGTGGTCTGCGATTGCGGCTGCTGACAACACCGCTTCAACTGCTCCCCCTGCTCCTAATCCAGCGTTTGCTCCTTCTTCTTCTGATGGTTGTTGTTGTTCCATTTGTTGTTATTGTATGGTTTATGATTATCACTACTATAAAAACCAAATATAATTTTATTTTGCATTTGGTTTTATTATTTTCAATGCGCTACACAACACGAAAGTTCGCTGGCGCGGCTTTGGTGTTATCGTATGTGGCCTGCGTGGATGCGGTCATTCCTCCATGATTGAGTTTCACACTGGCTGCATTTGCACTTGCACTGTTTGCTCCTGAAAATTGTGGAACTGTCGTCACAGGTATAGGGGTTGGGCTGGGGGTTGCCTTTCCATTTGCTACATTTGCAGTTAATGCACTGGGGGTTAGGGATGTAGTCAAACCACCACGTTTGCTACGCTTGGATTTGGATTTGGATTTGGATTTGGAACGCTTGGATTTGGATCGCTTGGATTTGGATCGCTTGGATTTGGATTTGGATTTGGATTTGGATTTGGATTTGGATTTGGATTTGGATTTGGATTTGGATCGATTGGATTTGGTTCGCTTATTGCCTCCCTTATGGCCAGACTGACGATTCACCAGTGCATTGTGAATCGCACTTTGTCGTGCGTTGGCTGCAATTATGTTGGAAGAGGTTGTTGTGGGAACCGTGACAGGCGTGGCTGCATCGCTGGATGGAGGCACCACGTTTGCTTTCACTAACTGATTCCCATATGGGTCTGGATTGGGGGTGGACGTAGGTTTAGCAGTTATTTCCACCATTGTGTTCGATTCTGTGATATGTATTATACCAATATTTTTTTATTCGCGTTGCATTATTTAGAATATTATATAATCATATTTTACTCCAAACACCACAACCCAATCAACGCCAACATGAATAGCATGGACCGCCTCCAATTGGAGAAAATGATTCAGGCAAACGATGCCGCTGACAACACGGAACAAATACGCGAACTGCGACACAGCATGCGCATCCACGAGGATGTCGCAACCCTCCTCAAGTTGAAGCACGATTACGCGCGCCTCGCCAAAACCAATCCTGAACAGTTTGACATGATGTGCGTGAACCGCTGCGCCTTTTTGTTCAACACGTACACCGACATTTTCAACAAGGTCAAAAAGGATGAAATTGATTTGACCATTTTAGGGCGCTTGTTGGGCGTGCTAAAAATGATTGAAGACGGAACGGTGGGGCAACACGAAGCCTCGGTTGAAGTCGGCAAACTGCTCAAACAAATTTACATTGACAGCGCTCTGAAGAAATCCGACAAATTGGACAAACAGCATTCGGGGTCGGGGTCTGAGTCTTTGCCCGCTCCCAAAAAAATATCATGGAAACAATACAAAGCGGCACCCCCCTCCACATGAGTTAAAGCATTTCATTTTTAATGTTGCATATAATTAATGATACAAAATTATACACAATTGACATAACGAAGAACGAACGAATCACACTATGGCCAACACCGTCATCATGGTTTGGAAAAAATATCCTGATTCCGGTTTTGGAGATTTATTGCGCGGCACTATTTATTTATACAGTCTCTCTCAAAAGTTGAAGTTTGATTTAAAGGTCGACATGCAACTGCATCCCGTGTCTAATTTTTTGATTGCCCCCCCACACCAATACTCCGAGTACGTCCTTCAAAATGAGTCCAAAATTATTAACGGAATAAACACGGACCCCAAATGGATTGAAGGTTTGATTCGCACTGGCCAACGCTCTCCCAATCCGGTTTTAATAACCACCAATTATTCCGACAGTTACAATAATTCGCCACCCCCCGAATGCAAACGATTCATGCGCAACCTACTAATTCCCAACAGCGACTTCAAATCGTACATATTCACCATGTGCAATGAATTGAAACTCGTTCCAAATTATTCCATTTTGCATTTTAGGTTGGGGGACGATGAGCTCTTGCATGCAATTGCAAATCTGCAGTTGCATGAGGATTTGTTGCCGTTGATAGATGCCAACATGACCCCAAATGCATACATAATGACGGATTCACAACTTTTCAAAACCTATTTGAAGCAGGTGCGTCCGGATTTGGCTGATCGCATCACGCCAACCACCCCGATTCATTTGTCGCATTCCACCGAAAATGACATCGCGTCGATCAAAGAAACTTTGTTTGATTTCATGTTATTGAGTAATGCCAAATTAATTAAAACGCATTCGGTCTATGGTTGGATTTCTGGGTTTGTGCATTGGGTGGGGGTAATACACAATGTGCGTTTGATTAACATGAAACAACCGTTGAAATCAATGAAACCCCCCAAACCAATCGTCACTCATGCTCATAACCCGATTGTGTCATTCATGAATTCAATTCATTCTAGCCCCCGTCCTGCCATGAAACTGGCATTCAATAAAATGTTTTAAACATGCACCATGCACCATGCACCATGCACCATGCACGATTATAAATCATTGTGCAAAATCAATATAAAATATACAATGCAATGCATTGTATGTGTTCATAATCATATGTCAAGAAATAAAAATAAAATTCTGCTCATCGTGGAATCTCCCGCCAAATGCGGCACCATTGTCTCTCATCTGGGCGCCGACAAATACGTGTGCGTGGCCACGTTCGGGCACTTGCGAGAGCTGACCGGGCTGCAGGACATTGACACCACATTCGCCGCCGTGCCCCAGTTCCACAACGTGGACACCAAGCAGTCCCAAATCGAAAAAATTCGGGCGCTCATTGGGGAGTGCAAAGAAACGTATCTCATGACGGACAACGACCGCGAAGGCGCCGGCATCGCGTACCACGTGTGCTGCCTGTTCGGCCTCCCCGTTGCCACCACCAAGCGCATCGTGTTCAACGAAATCACCAAACCCGCGCTGGAGCGCGCCATCCAATCACCGCAGCTGCTCAACATGCACGCGGTGCACGCGCAAATCGCCCGCCAGGCGCTGGACATGCTCGTCGGATTCAAAATCACGCCCACGCTGTGGAGCCACGTGGCTGGATCGTCCCTCTCAGCGGGGCGCTGTCAGACCCCGGCCCTGCGCCTCATTTACGACAACCAGCGCGCCATTGATGCCGCAGCCGAGGGCACCATTGTGTATGAAACAGTGGGCTATTTCACCAAAATGAATTTGAAATACGAGCTGAACCGAGGGCACAATGTCGCCGAAGCCTGCTCCGCATTCCTGCTGGCATCCGCCGAATTTCAGCACGTCATTCGTGCGCCCGAGGTGCGCCCGTTTTCGAAACCAGCGCCGTTGCCTTTCACCACGTGCGCATTGCAGCAGCAGGCCAGCAACGAACTGAACCTGTCCCCCGCCGACACCATGCTGGCGTGTCAGCATTTGTATGAGGGTGGCTACATCACGTATCCGCGGACCGACAGCCGCACATACTCGGTGCCGTTCTTGGAGCACGCTCACGCCTACATCTGCGAAACATGGGGCGATAAATACGTCGCTGCTGCCGCTACTGATGCCGCCACTGATGATGCCGCCACTGATGATGCCGCCACTGATGCAACCAATGCAAACACGAACAATGACAAACCTAAGAAACGCATTGTGGTGAAACGAAAAAAGGCAGCCACTGTAGTAGAGGACACAAAGGAAAAAGAAAAGGAAGAACCCGAGCCCGAAGTTTTGAATGATGTCAAGCCGCAAGAAGCCCACGAAGCGGTGCACGTCACGTCGCTGCACTGCGTCGCCGTGCCGGACACCATGACCCCCAAAGAACAACGCCTGTATCGCATGATTTGGCGCCACTCCGCCGAAAGTTGCATGGCGCCGTGCTCCGGAAAGACGCTGACCTCCCGCATAACCGCTCCCGAAGGACGGGAATACCGGCACTCCGTAGAACGCACCGAGTTTGCGGGCTGGCGCATTGTCGCCTCAAAAAATACCGCGGCCAATGACGCGACCAATTCCTGGGCTCTGCTGCAAGCGGTTGCCCCGGATTCCGGCATAAAGTACAATAAACTGCAGTCCCGCATGAACATCCGCGAACTGAAGTCGCACTACTCGGAGGCGTCCCTCGTCAGCCTGCTGGAAGACCGCGGCATCGGGCGCCCCTCCACCTTTTCCAGCCTCGTGCACAAAATACAGGAGCGCGGGTACGTTGCAAAGCAGGACGTGTCCGGTCGGCGCGTCAGTTGCATTAACTACGACCTGGATGGCGGCGTCCTGACCCAGACGGTCGAAGAACGCGAATTCGGCAACGAGAAAAACCGCTTGGTTATCACGCCGCTGGGCAATATAGTAATCGAATTCTTGTACGCCCATTTCGCCGAGCTGTTTGATTACGATTACACCAAGCGCATGGAGCAGCAGCTGGACCATGTGTCGTCGGGCGAAAAACGGTGGGGCGACGTGTGCGGCGACTGCCTGTCGTGCGTGGACCGTTTGCTCACTCAGTTGAATTCCAAACAGCTGTCTAAATGCGCTATTCCACTGGGCGACGGACTGCACGAATTCATCATGGGGAAATACGGCCCCCTCATTCGCAGCATCAACAAGGATAATGATAAGGACAAGGATAAGGATAAGAGCAAAGACGTGCTGCACCCCGTTCGCAAGGACATCGAAATCGATTACGCCAAACTGCATCGAGGAGAATACACCCTGGCGGAACTTGTTTCAAGCGATACAATCAAGGGAAGCAATGGCAGCAATGGCACAAAATCTCTCTCCAAACTACTCGGAAAATACAACGGGACCGACCTGGTCCTACGCACCGGAAAATACGGGCCTTATTTGACATGGGGCGACCAAAAACAGTCGCTGACGCACTTGAAAGCGCAGTGCGCCAATGTCATGAACGTGGATGAAGTGCCGTGCTCGTACGATGATGCAGTGCGTTGCATTGAATCATCATCATCATCCTCTGCCTCCTCTGCCTCTATTGCCTCCATTACCACTAATCCGGCCATTCTGCGCGAAATCAATCCCCACGCCAGCGTGCGCACTGGACAATACGGTCCCTACATTTATTACAAAAATCCAAAAATGAAGACACCCGCGTTTGTCTCCCTTCGCGGGTTCAAAGATGACTGGAAAACGTGCGACCTGCGTTTGTTGGACGCATGGTCCACCACCACTCCTGTAAAACCTAAAAAATGAAAACTGGACCTCCGAATTCATTGTGTCGTGTAAGGAATGCGCAAATGTTTGGACCGCGCAATCTCGTCGCGATAGCTGTAAAACACAATTGTAAAATTGAAATTCTGTCCGCCAAAATCCACCAGCACGCCGTCATGGTACCTGAACTTGAATTTTAATTTGCTCAACTTGTCCAACGGGGGGAAAAATGCGGTGGAACAACCCACAAACTGGTCAGACGGTTCAACCGTGTACTGAAAATCCGCCAACGACACTATTTTGGTGGGCTTTTCCAGAATCGGAAGTTTAGCAAATGCCGAATTCACAATGCCGTTGTAGTCGTTTCGCCTGCCACTGTTGGTCTGTTCAGAATAGGGCTGCATTTCATCCATGTAGTTGCATTTGTCCATTTCCATGTAGATGGAGGAATCACCATTCAGGCTGGGCGGGTTCGGCGGAATCAGCACATATCCCGTGCCGCCAGTCGACACGGGCAACCACTCGTATCCCAGCGTGGACGAACTCGTGTTCTTGTAATACACGCTTTGGGCGCCGCTGACTGCGCTGGCAGTCGCAGTGTTCGCGCTTTGGGTGTTTGCTTTCGACCCGCACTGGTCCTTCGAGTATTTGACAAATCCGAGGTTGTATCCCAGTCCCCAATTTGCGTACTGATTCCAACGAATGATGGCACTCGGTTGCGCCGTTTGCGGTTGCAGAGGAGGGCACGACGAATAACAGGGCTCGCTGTCATAGGATTCCGGGGCATCGTAAATGATCGTGAATGGGTCGGCCGTGTTCCCAAACAGCAGCCTCTGTCGGACTTCGTCATAAAACACCTTAAAATTGGCATACGATGTTGACCCTATTTTGGTTCGCACCGCCAAATTCATTTTGTTTTGCATCTCGGTGGCCAGCTGCTCTGGGCCATAAAACCCGGATTCGATGGTTATCGTCAGTGGTCCAGTTCCGTTGTATCCGCTGGTTATGTTCGCAGAGAACGTGATTTTGGTGTTTTGATTCTCATTTGAAAAGGTGTTGTAATAAATCGGGAAACTGTACTGCACCAGCGCAATCGCTTCCACGTTGGTGTAAGTTTGCGGCAACTGCAGCTCGAAATGATTGGAATTGGGCCATTTGTTCACGTCGCGGTCTTCCGAATGCACCGTCAGCAGCTTGCGGTCAATCGAATACGTTTGCTCCCTCGGAATGAGAGGATGGTCACTTTTTAGCACATACTTGCTCATTTTAATTACTATATGTCAATATTAAATCAAATGCTATTAAATTCAATGTTGTCTTAAATGTTTATATTCATTTTTTAAAAATATCTAACCTTTATTATAGTGAATATAGTGCAACATAAGCGACGCAATAATGGCATCTAATTCTGAATATGTGGCTGATTCTGTGGTAACGGCCATTACTCCTCAATCATTTAGATTGCATGACATGTTGAAAACCTTGTTGTTTTTCCCAATTGCCGGATTTTTAATTAAACTCATCATGGATTCTGCAACCAACAACAGCATGACCGCAACTTCTTCCATCATCATGAATTCATGCATTGTGTTGTATTTAGCATGCTTATTGTTGGCATTGGGAACATTGCCCGATAGCATCCAACAATGGCACCCCTATTTGTCGCCCATTGCCATCGGGTTGCTGTTTGGCATCTACATTGCATACATCATTTTGTATTCCAAATACTATCAGGTCATCAACACCAATCTGGTGAACTGGAGCGGAATTCAGTCCGTCGCCACATGGTTGACCTTACTGGAAATCGCAGCTGTCGGCAACTACGTTTTTAATTTGATTGCGTCCGTAAATGCTCCAAAAACACTGGTTTGCATTCTCATTCTAATTGTGCTGCACCTAATGGTGTTGATTGATGCCTACGTTTGCATGACCACCCGTCCAACCGATGACGCCATGACTGCTAAACCAACCACCAACCCAACTTCGGGTGCCACTGTCGTTGATGACACTGCGACCGCCTAAAACACCCCATGCATGAGATGATGATGACTGTTGTTGTTAAACGAGGTGCGCATCAGCAGCACGAAAATGCCCAGCGTCAACAAAAAACTGATGATGACGAAAATCACCGAGAGATAGATGTAGGGATAAATCTCCTGCATGATTAAATCAATCACCGGATGAAACAACTCTTTCAATTCGCGCTTTACATCATCCCGCTTCATGACCTGCAGGCACTGATCGATTATTTTCTCTCGCATCATTTTTCGGATTTATGGGTTTATGGATTTATGGATTTATGGATTTATGGATTTATGGATTTATATTTTTATATTTTTTATATCATTGTGCTAAAAAATATACGTCATTCTTGCGTGTTTATTTTCTCTAAATGCTGCAACAGCAATAACCAAACATAACCAAACACAACCAAACAAAACAACCAAATCCCATGTCAGAACACGTGCATTTACCCGATGCCACATTTGAACACGGTCGACTGCATTTAGCCCCTCCAAACGGCCTGCAAGGCGGTGCCTACTTCGCCATGATGTACTACAAGGATGCCCCCCTCTACATCCAAACCCCGAAATGCACGTCGCGACAGGCAGTGGTTCCCGGCAAGCGCCCCTACATTGACCTCATGTTTAGCAGCCACGACGTTCCGTTTTTGGAGTGGCTGGAGGCGCTGGAGGCCGACGCCGTTCGCCTCATCTACGAAAAACGGAACCTCTGGTTTAGTGGGGCCGACTTGGAGAAGTCGGACATTGAGGCGGGTTTCACTTCCCCCGTTCGGCCTTACAAGGGCGGCAAAAACTATCTGATACGTGCTCACATCCAACCCGCCAAACATTTAGCAGGAACACAGTCGTGCTCCGTGTTTGACGAAAACGAGCGCCCCGTCTCGGTCGACCACATTAAGGCGGAACACCACATGTACACCGTGCTCGAGTTTCAGGGCATCAAATTCACGGCGCGCAGTTATCAACTG
>Ga0209088_10001014_pt1 | contig 18740 bp, 14 predicted proteins | sample S_140625_EF_Meta_FD_187324 | JGI IMG/M metagenome (GOLD analysis project Ga0209088, IMG submission 187324) | Freshwater microbial communities from Lake Simoncouche, Canada to study carbon cycling - S_140625_EF_MetaG (SPAdes) (version 2) | ecosystem: Environmental > Aquatic > Freshwater > Lake ... | reverse complement strand
ATAAAATAGTGAAGCCCATTTGTATTCTGAGCAAAACTCACTGCTTATTCGCCATTTTATTCGCAATTGCTGCCCCTCTCTTTGCCCAAATGGAGCAGAGCAGCCCTTCTTCCATACCCAAGGAAGTCCTGACCGCCACAAACGCCCCAGCCCGACTCTCCCCCATGGCCGATACCGGCACAGGTGACGCCGTTTCCAAAATCTTTGTCGAAGACCGGATTACGCTGGAGTTTATGGCTGGTGCCATGTTCTCCCCCTGTGGACTGGGTCCTACAGCTCCTGTTTATAACTACGAACAAAACAATATCCGCCTCGGTTGGATGCTCGACTCCCCCAACTCTTGGGGCCCCTGCGCGGATATCGATAGTCCCCTCCGTGGAAATTTTGAAGGCATCTTCGAAACCACAGGCTCCTACGTCTGGCACAGCTTTGGAACCTACATGGTCGGAATCACAGGACTCGTCCGCTACAACTTCGTTCAGCCCAACTGGATTGTGGTTCCTTACGTTCAGGGCGGGGCTGGCATCATCTACACGAACGCCAGAAACTGGTCGAACCAGGAAGCCATCGGGGGCAATTGGGAATTCACCCCGCAATTCTCAGGCGGTCTGAAATTCCTCATCGACGATAACTTCAGTTTCAATATCGAAGGCGCCTTCCAGCACATCTCCAACGCCTGCACCTCTGCCCGCAACGAAGGAGTGAACGCTTACGGTGGTTTTGCCGGCTTCACCTACTACTTCGATAATCTTTGGCTCGAAGACGGCCACCATTAATCTTTGAATGAAGACGGTTCCACACCGTCTCCTTCTCGCTTACCGCGGAGAAGACTTCTTCGGATGGCAGCGCCAAGATCCCGATCCCACCGTCCAACTGGCCCTCGAGAAAGCCCTTCAGAAAATCTTTAATCGACCAGTCGCCGTTGCAGGATCCGGGCGAACTGATCGGGGCGTTCACGCCCTCGGTCAAGTCGCCTCCTGTGAAATTCCCCCCCTTCATCCTCCCGCCACTCTCGCGAAAGCCCTCAACTTTCATCTCCCTGCGGGAGTCCGAGTCCTCTCCGTCCGACGCGAGAAACCAGGCTTTCACGCCCGCTTCTCTGCCAAAGGAAAATCCTACCTATACCGGATCGCCAACACCGATCCTCTTCACCCGCTCGAAATCGGTCGGGCTTGGCACGTTCCGCGCCCTCTTGACCTCCCCTCGCTGCGAAAAGCCACCAAGATTCTCACTGGAAAACACGACTTTGCTGCATTCACCTCCAATCCGGGATACGAACGAAAATCCACCATTCGCAATATTCGCTCTATTCGGATCGTCAAAAAAAAGAGCGGTGTTTTAGAGCTGACCTTCGCAGGAGACGGCTTTCTTTATCGAATGGTCAGGAATCTAGTCGGAGCCCTCGTCAAGGTCGGCCAAGGCCGCCTCACCCCCGTCGAACTCAAAAAGATTCTCCACTCCCGCTCCCGCTCAAATGCTCCTCCCACCGCACCCGCAGAAGGCTTGTATCTTTTAAGCGTTAAATACTAATTTCTCGGCCCTTCGAAGTCCCATAACCGCGGGACGAAGTAGGTCGACATAGATTCACTGGTAGGGGCGGTTATCCCTAACCGCCCATGCTCCTCGCTGACCGGAGTGTCATTCGCATCCTTGGGCGATGCAGGGTTAAGCCATTACCTTCGCTAGGCGCTTCGTCGTTTCCTCTCGGTCGATCCGACTCGCTGCCACATCCAGAACCAGCTGTTCCCACTCAGGGCCATCCGGTTTTGTTTCAACTCCGTTCAAGCGCAGAAAAACCAAGCAGGCGCCTAATGCCGTTCTCTTGTTCCCGTCCAGAAATGGATGATTCCGGCAAAGATAGTATAGATACGCTCCCGCAATCTCCGTAAGTGATGCGTAAATCGATTTTCCGCAAAAGGTCGCCTGAGGAGCAGCCACGGCCGACTCCAATAGAGCACTTTCCCTTATACCATCAGAACCACCGAAATCTCGGATAGCCGTCTGGTGAATCTCCCTGACAATTTCGACCGTGAGATGAAAACAGTTTTTTGGCGTAGCACTCACGCAAGCTTCTTCATCGTCTTGGCATAGTCCTTCATCGTTTTTTCTATGACTCCCGAAACCACCTCTTTGGAAATTCGCGGGTGGATTGGAGTGAGTACAATCGAGCCGCCCTCGTGGTAACTCATCGTGACCTCATCCCCCACCTTCAGATGGGCCAACTCCATAAGGGCAGAATCAAAAATGATGCCCTGCGAATTTCCAATTTTCGTAATCGCCTTGATCATTCTGTAATACTATGTTTTACAGCTTATTTGTCAAAGCTTTTTCGCCCTCTTCGGGGTCGGCTCCCTAGTTCTTGCCCGATGCCGTTGATATCTGCTCGATTTTTGGGGATGTGTAGGAGTAGTCTTCCGCTTTCCTCATCCAGGTCCAGCCTGCGATTCCAAGAAACAGGGCAATCAGAAGGAAAAATATTGCCCGGACTTCAATTAGCCTACCACTTGGGACTCCAGAGCCCTTATGCCTCACTGCTCTCGACCCAAAGAAAAACTTGAAAAATTCCATACTCTAATTTTGGTTCTCTCCAAACCATCTCTCAACCTATTTATTGTAAACTTTTTGTGTCAATCTGCTCATCCAATATTTGTGCTTCTCTCACTATTGAAAACACCCTATGGCTCAGGCCATGAGTCGAGGTGTAACTATTTATTTTTTCCGGTTGATGAAGATTTGTCCGGAGTGGATAACTTTTTCTTAGACTCATCAGTTGTCTGCTTTATATAACGTTTTCTTACCTGCTCAATTTCAGGGGAAACAGTCATAACGCCATCCCCTCCCTCGCCACGCTCAATCGACTGTAGCACCGCTACCACATCTGCAGATGGCTCGACTCCAGCCCGTACGTGACTGAGGTATATTTCGATCGAGTTAATCACCCTTGCGTTTGGATGTACGTGGCCCTTGGCGTTTTGAGCTGCTTCCAGCCACACCTCATCGGCTTTGGCACGATCCCCTAATTTTACATAACCCTCCGCTACTCTCACTAAGCCTAGTGGTTGAAAAAACGATGCCGGGAGCCGACTGGCAACTCTCGCCTTTTCGAGCATATCTCTGGCTTTATCTTTTTCACCAAAATCTGCCGCAATACCGGCAATTTTTGCTTTTTCAATAGGACCATCCTCGATTAAATCGGATAGCATCGCACTTGCAGTAATTGCCTCTGCCAAATAGCGAGAGGCCTCTTCTTGCATGCCAAGTGTACGTGCGGTTTCAGCGCAAAGGGCAAGAAGCCTCGGCCTTTGAACAGGGAATGTGATTCTGGCATTCGAAACGGCATTATCCAAAAATTGTTTTCTGTCCGATGGCGCAGCCTGCAACGCCCGGTAACACCAAGCCTCAGTTATAGCAGGTGTAGCTAAAGGAGTGGTAACTCCAGTAGTGAGATGTCCGGAACGAATCTTTTCGGCAATCACCCCTGTCTGAGCCTCCTGCTGATCATAGGGTGTAGTAATCGCTTGCAGCGCGCGCTCGGCACCCGAGTCATCCATCAGGGCAGAACGAGCGATGGCGGCTTGGATCATCACCATGCGAGAATCTGTGTGTCCTTTGTCCTTGGCTAGAGCTTGAGCTTTACGGTCAATATCACGCGCCGATGACATGTCCCCCTTGCGAGCCATTTGAATGGCGAGTGAATAGAGCGTGTACGGGCCGTGAGCAGAAGGTTCGAAGGCGACCACTTCAACTGCTTTGTTCAGATATCCGTTTGAGGCAACTGTTTCTGCGATCTTCTCCGCGTAGAGGCCTCTTCTATCGATATCTTCGGTGATTTTTGGAAGGAGATGAACAGATGCATCGACTGAGGGGGTGAGTTTGGCAGTTGGATCCTGATGCAAGCGTCCACAGCCTACCAAGAGGGCGGTAGTTAGTATTAGAAAGGCAAAATTCATCATGGGATAATAAAGAAAAGGGGGGCTGGATGACCAGCCCCCCTTCTCAGTACTTCAGATTCTAAATCAGAGAGGCAATACGCGGACGAATGTGAGCGCAGTCGATGCACCCAAATCAACCGAATTGCTGGCAGCACCCGTGATTGTCTGCTTCGGAGTGAATGTTTTGTTATCCGTGGAGGTTTCCACTGAATACTGAACATTTGCTACCCCTGGGAATTTAACGATGAGCTTGCCGCTTGTACGATCGAGGGTGACATCCGGAACCAAGGTGTTGTTTGCCTCGCTCATTGTGCCCCACTCGTTTAAGAGGGACCAGCCGTTTAGCCAGTTACAATCTTTCATGGCGCCACGGAAGGTGTTATCCGTGAAGAATGTGCCACGATCTACTGCACCGGCAACGCCAGCTGTAGTCCCAGAACCAACAGAGCTGGCACCGGTACGAGGGCTTACGCCGTTGTTACGGCTCGCAACGCTGGCCTTCAAACGAGGATCCAAATCGAACACATTAATATTCACCAAGTCGATGGTTCCTTGGAAAATATTGTTAGCGTTGTTCGTTTTGATCTTAGCAACAATGTTAGAATCGTTGATATTTGAACCACCGCTGCTTGTGCGTGCGCTAGAGCTTGGGAAAAGCAAGGCATCACTTGCTACAGCATCGGTGTCCGCACCACAACGCATCCAAGTGACATAGTTCAGGATGGCATCTGGCTCAGAGGCAGAACCAGTTCCGTTGAGCTCATTAAACTCACCGCCAGTTGTTCTAATTTCTTGGAACCTGGCGATGGCATGAGCTCCAGTTCCTGAACCGGATGTTCCTTGGATCTGAACAGCACCCTTGGGCGCATTCACATACAGGGAATTAAGCACCTTACCACCTGCATTATCCTTGAAGTTAGGCCCAGATTTATCAGTCTGAGTTGCAGATCCGTATCCCACACCGATACCAGTGTAGTTGAACATCGTCCAAACTGAGTAGGGTTTGCTGGTATTGGGAGATTCGGAACCGTCAAATTCACCGAGATTATCACCAGCGTTGGACGCATTACGACCGGTATCTCCTGTCGTCCCGTTCAATCCGTACTTGTTATTCTGGACTTGCAGGGCGAATTGGATTTTACCGCGATAGCCTTGATCGATGTCGATTCCGTCGTCACCCCCGAACAACCCGGCAACATACTTCATATTGCAAAGGCCGCCGAAGTGTTCAAAGTCATCGTCTGCATTGTTCACCACTTCGATGAATTCGAAGTAGGTGTTACGACCAGTAGCACCTGTGGTCAAGCCGTTGATTTCGTTGTTAGGCGACAGAATAAAGCCACCATAACGGATCGAAGCGAAGCGGATGAGACCAGAGTTGTCGTTGTCATCCGAACCACCATAGATCGAACCACTTCCTTGACCGAGCGTTTGGCCGTCGATCGTTTGGAAGCCTTCAATAAAGTTGGCTCCTACACCTGAAGTAAGAGGTGATGCTTTGGGATCTTGAGTAGCACCAGCAAGACCAACGGTAACTAATGCCGTTGTACCCGAGGACGGAGGAGCGGCAATGGTAATAGTAGGTGCAACAGTGTAGACACCAGGTTTTTTGAGTGTGACCGCCGCAACTGACGTTGTTTGGAGGGTCACAGTGGTGCTAGGTACAGTAGATGGTGTTGGGCTAAAGGTAAGAGTAGGCCCGCCGGATGAACCTGCGTTTGCGTAGTATCCACCACCACTCTTAGTTACAGTAATACCAGTAATTTCGTACTGCGGTACATCATCCGCGGTACCGAGTTGGCCGTCGGCGCCAGGCAAATCAGCTAACCTACGATTTTGCACAGAACAAGTTGCCCTATCGTTGCTACTAGCGAAAGTCGCAGTTGGAACAGACGTGAAAATACCACCACTAGTAACGTTGACACTTGCTACCCCAGTTGGGTTCATTACAAGAACTACATCGCCCGCACCAGTCCCACCATTAGCTGCAAGACCAGCAGAACCGGCGATTGATGAAGTAGACGTGCCGCCATCAACTGTAAGAGAAGGAGGGGTAGTTACAGAATAGCCAGAGCCACCATTTGACAAGGCAACTGTTAGTCCACCACTTGTACCTGGATTACCGAACCCAAGATTAGACCTACCAAGGATGATCAAACCACCGCCTAGTGAATCACGGCTGAAACGGCCATTCCCGGTATAATCCTTCGCAGTTAAATTTGAACCATTTTGGGTTGTCGGGATGGTGGCAGCACCACCGGCAACGTAAGGATCGTCGATCGAGGTAAAGACGATCGGGGATTCAGCAGTGCCGTTGGCCACGATCTTCGCACCACGGCAGATGATCAGTGTACCAGGATCGGCGGGATCGGTGATTGAGGTGCCACCGCTCGCTTTTTCTTCCAACCGGATGATTGTTCCAGGTTCGATGGTCAGAACCGCAGGGGATTCCACAAAAACGAGGTTTGGCAGGATGTATACGTTGTTCGCAGTCCAGCGTTGACTGGTACGAATCAAGGTCACCTTTGTGCCATTGACAGTCGTATTACCAGGGATTTCACCGACATTTACAAAGGTAGGGGCAGCGTTCAAACCGGACACCAAAGACAGTCCGGCTGTGATGATTGATAGGATTTGTTTATTCATTGTATTGATTTCCTTATTATTTGTTAAGTAATTCAGGCTTTCCTGCGGCGAATTGCGAGCGCAGTTGCAACTCCTAGAAGAAGAAGAGAACCAGTGGTCGGTTCTGGTACGGAGGCGGTGTTAACATAATTGGAACCACCAGTCCCAATCACCACATCGTTGACGGCACCGCTGATGTCATAGGCGAGAAGACCACTAGCGGGATCTCCGTCCCCGAAGCCAGAGCTCATCCCGAGCAACAGCACTTGGTACTCACTTCCAAGTAGAGTTGAATTCCAAGAAGTGGCGGCACTGTTGATGGCAAACAGATACAGATCTTGCCCGGCAAATTGCGTGGCATTATCCGGAGTATATCCCTGTGGTCCGCCTTCATCTGTGTAGTTGATGCCGGTACCAACGCTGAAAGTCCCCATCTTCTCACCAGCAACCAGACCATCCAGAAGCCCGCCTGTTAAGCCAAAGCTGGTGTTAGGGCGGAATTTCGAAAACAGGGTAAACCAGTCGGAAGAAAGAACTTCGGATTTGCTCAAAAGACTTCCCCCATTGGTTCCAAAGTTCCCAACCCAAAGACGGCCGTCGATTCCAACAGTGTTTTGGGCGTTCTTAATGGGCCAATCGTTAGTGAGGATGTATTCGCTATCAGCAGCGATCGATGCTGATACAACAAGCATCAGTGCAAGAGTTGCGGATTTGATTTGATTCATTTTTTGTTTGCCTTTCTTAGTGGTTTATAGATTACGAAATTTTATTCTGAACATTCTTCGAAGTCGCCCGGCGGATCGATGAAACGCCAAGCAGCAGAACGGATCCGAGCACCAGTAAGGATGCCGAGGAGGGTTCAGGTATGAGCGCGACTGCTGAGTCAAGAGAACCACTCATAGTTCTCACTGCCCCGTATCCTGCAACTGCCTCCAGATTCAGACGGCCATCATCAAATCCCTCATTTGAAAATGAAAAAACGGGATTCTCATCCGAGGTGAGGGCAAAACGAGACACATCGCCCGTGTTGCCGCGCCATGTAAACAGACCAAACAGATTCGATCCAGATGTCACCGCAACGTATAACTGGTAAGGCTGCTCAGTAAGTGTTGTCGAACCATAATTCGCAACAAAGGCCTCAAAGTTATTGCTGAATGTGTACGTTGCCTCCAAATTATCCTTCAAATAGTTTGTAGTGGCTCCATACTGAGCCCACTTAGAGCTGTCCGCAAGGAACGCATCGAAGGATGTTTTCCCTGAGAATGCAAGAGTGTTCTCCGCAACTCCTAATCTGCCAATTCTGATCGACCCACTCGTGATTTCACTCAGATAATTATTGGCTGTATAAGTTAGGGCCAACTGATCAATGCCAATATCAACAGTGACAGCTCTTCCGCTTGCAACCCCAAACAACGAGCAAACAATCACAGTGTAGCATAGTTTTTTGATATTTTTCATTGAGTGTATTTCCTCTTCTTTTTATTCGTTCTGAGTTACCTTACTGGGCCAGGTATTGAGGCGCCCATGCTACGTCACGAGTCAGACCAGCAGAACCTACCTTCTTAAAGGCAAAACCTTCCCCTGCAGGGATCTCTTTGGTGCCTTGCGAAGGACCTGTTCTTGCTGTTGATAATTTCCATTCCTTGCTGCTGTTCGAGAAGTAGTTAACAAACTTTCCGCTCTCCATAAAGCGAACCTCGTCAGCCGACCCAGCCGAACTGGCTTTGGTGACGTAATCAGCCAAACCAGAGTTATCCAGTGTAACTGCGACAGGATAAGGATTGGCCAAGAAGGAGTTTACCGCAGATACAGTGATCTTCGACCGGGTCCCACGATATTCTCCATTGAGGTAAATGGTTTTTGTGGTGATCGGAGTCATTAAAACTCCCGTTCCCATTGAGACACGGACAAAATTCCGATTCACGCCCGTACGATCTGCAATGTCTTTCCAGCCTGTAGCAGAACGAAGGAAGAAGCGGATAATTTTGCCGGTGGAATCGAAGATTCCGAACTGGTCGGAGGATCCCGCCGAACTTCCTGCAATGATGCCTGATGCGGTTGCGCTTGTCTGATCTCCAAACAGGCTCGCCAGGGTATGATCCTTACGCATAACGAAACGGGTTCCGGCGTCAATCGTCGGAAGATTGCCGTCTACGGTAACGACGCAGGAGCTGGAGGAAGGTGTCGCAAGCGCACTAAAGGCTGTCACTCTTTTGATCAAGCCCGTGTTAGGTCCGGAGGTGAATTCGACGATATAGTGGTCATCGGAAGCAGGAGCCAGATTCCAATCTCCCGTCCAACCCGCAATCGCGGTAGATACCGGAACATATGCGGTTAAAGCGGTAGAAGTAGCTGTCGCAGTGAACTGGTTTACTCCAGTTACGGTTGTTAAAACATCCCCTTTTGCGAGCACAGGCCGTGCCAATACGGCGCCGATCACTTTCGGTTTTCCAGTTTGAACCGCCACTGGCAGCTGAAGGTTAACTGTGCCGATATCGGCGGCGTGAGTGAAGGTGGTAAGACCACCGAGGACGATGGCGAGGGCAACCACGGCGCGGGTGGTTGAGTGAGCGAGTATGTTTTTCATGTATCTGACTTCTCCTTTGGTTGGGTTTTTCTGAAAGTTGACTAACTGCATATAAAATTACTAGTGCAGCCTTTTTTTTTCTCAACCGGTTTATTGTGACAATTTGGTGACAGAATTGATATGTTTTCGTTGATTATTAGAATCTTACAGATTTTTCGTCTATTTTGGCACGAGAATGCCATATTTAGGATTTTCGAATTTTCTGATTTTTTTAAATTAAATCGAATATTAAGACGCAGAGCCCGTTCTATCTGGAAAGAAACTTTGTATTCGATCCCCCTGGCCCCAAGTTGCTTTACCAATTCAGAGATTGGGATTAGGCGAAATTGCATGTGACAATATGATGACAACAGCAAAAGCAGTGGATTTTCCTGTGGTGGAGAAGTATCTTCTATTATTAAGATGAATTTTGGCCATTACGCGTTTCTATTCTCCACCAAAGTAGGTTTTCCAATTCGGAAATCCTTTTTTTTACCATATCTTGTATTCACAGGCCTTTTTGTGCTGCTAGCAACACCAACAATTGGCGCAACCATCTCTGTGGAGACTTTAAGTCGTTTAAAAGATTCTTCTGGAAACGACCTAAACAATGGATTGGTCCTAGTTGGAAGCTTTCTGGCCCGGCCTGATACTGGTGGCGCAACTGCGATAAGCACTCTTTTCACAGGAAATCTTGCCACAACACGAGCCAACCTAACCTCTGGCTCATATTTTTCGATTTTTGGGGAGGGTTCAGTTCTTCAAGGCGGAGTCCAGTTTGTAGGAAGAGATTACACAACCACTCCTGTCACGACCCCGACCGATTCTTTTGTGAATTTTGTTCGGACAGACTCTGTGGCTACCAGCCTAGAGAATCAGAGTTTATTTCTTTTAGTTTTTAACCAATCCACGATCGGAACCTCATCGGAAATGATGATTTTCCGGCCGTACCTTGACTCGGAGAGTGGACTACGCTCGAGCATTCCAGAGGGTGATCAGGGCAACTTCACCTTTTCGCTTGAAGCACCCCCCACGGGATTGCTCCCTGAGCTTTTCTTCGGCACTTGGAGTGATGACGGAATAACAGACAGCGACGGCTTGCGGGGGGCCTTTAATACCGTCGGAATGAATCAAGTCTTTGGTGTCACCAGTTCCTCCACAGCCAGTGCGACGAACGGCTCCCCTTTTAGTTACCAGATTCTGGCTAACAACGGGCCTATCTCCTATGCGGCAACCGGCATGCCGAATGGGTTACAGATCAACACCGCCACTGGCCTGATCTCTGGGATCCCGAACGATACGGCAAGAACCTATTCGATCGTCTTGGAATCAGTTGGGGGCACTGTTACAAGCAGTAAAACCCTCACATTGACGCTATCCGCTGCTGCTGGAAGTCCCCCGGTCGTAGTAACGACAACAAACGTAGTGAGCCTCTTTGCCGGAGTTTCTTATACAAATGCATACACCATTGTTGCCACTAACGCGGCAACCAACCCTCCCATTACCTCTTACGGTGCCTCCAATTTGCCCACAGGGCTTTCTGTCAACACCAACACGGGGGTCATTTCAGGGATGCCGACCCAGCTAATTACGAACACGATAATTCCGATCTCCGCTTACAATGGTGCGACTGGTTACGGACAGTTCACTCTCACGATCAACTCTCCCACCCTTACCTATCCTACCTTGACCTTCACCGCAGGTTCGTCCTCCAGTTCCCCTTTTCCGACAATTACCTCAGGATATCAACCCACCAGCTTCACTGCATCCAACCTTCCAACCGGCCTCTCCATAAACTCCAATGGCGTGATTCAAGGGACGCCGACGATTGGGGGGACTGTCAGCACAAGTACGATTACAGCGGTCAACGCAAGCGGGGTGACCTCCTCTGTCAGACAAGTGATCACCGTGAATACCCTCCGACCGACAATCAATAGTGCTCCTGTTTACACAATTTTCAGAAATTCGAACGCAGATCCTTATGAAATTACGACAACTTTAACCCCTGCAGTGGTCCCGCCGTCATCTTTCTCCGTCTCCCGTGGGTCGCTGCCAACCGGCATGAGCCTAGACACTGATACGGGGGTTATCTCAGGAACTCCTGTTTCAGGAAAAGGAATTACGGTTGTCGGCCTCAGGGCAAACAATGCAAGCGCCAATGGTTCCCCCGTCCCTGGAGGCGGACAGGGACCGGAATTTGATCTCACAATCCGAGTCGATGTGAATCCACCCGTTTTCAATCAGGCTCTCAAGAAAAACTGTGCCGCAGGATTTCCCTTAAATGCCAACAACAATTTCCTCTCGACTGCAAACGAACCAGAAAGTTTTTCGCTGACCGGTGCCCCCTCCTGGCTCTCAATTGCAAATAATGGAAAAATTTCAGGCACCCCACCTAAGGCTGGGACATGGATCATTCCAGTGACAATTGCCAACACCACTCTCGCGAACCTTCGTCAAGCCAACACGCAGAACCTAACGATTACGGCAGTTTCAAGCACGCCTACTGCTGCTTCGCTGGGTCTCCGCCCCGGCACATTTCTCCTTGGGAATAGCTTGGCTCAGACCTACCCTCCCGTTGGCTTCTTTGTTACTGGGCAGGATATGGGTGCCGACTCGATAACCTCGGTTAATATTTTGGGCCTGCCCCCAGGGGTTACTTTTGCTAGTATAGCTGATAGACGCCGTGGTCTTCTGACGGGCACTCCAACGGCAAGAGGGACCTACCCTTGTACCGTTTATGTCAGCAACCCCAAGGGCTTTACACGTAGTACAATGACATTCGTGGTACAATGAATTGCCTATGAACTATAAAATTCTTCTGACTCTTTTTTCCTTAAGCGCTTCGCTTGCTCTTCCCTCCAGAGTGCTGGCGCAGAGCCTAGAGGAGCTGCCCCTCGAGGTCGTCAACTACAGGATCACTCAAGGGACAAACTCCTTTGGCATACCACTTCTCAGACCTGCCTTATGGAGAGGAAAAATTGCTTCGGTCTCAAGTTCGGTTCGTGTGATTACCGATCAGGACACAAAATCTTCAGCTCAAGTTCTTGCCCAACTACCCCTTGAACCGGCGTATCTTGAGATCACGGCCTCGGTCCTTGACCCCACGCTCGTTGGTGAGCGATTTGAGGTGGGCGTGGTCGAGACGCGCGGACCTCTTGGCACGAAAGGACAAATCCGTCTCGTCTCCTCCCTCTGGGATACCCGACCCGATGTTCCCACTGGCTTGGCAGGATGCTCCTATGAAATCCATCCCCACTGGACTCTGTCCTCCTTTTTGGGAACACCTGACAAGGCTCCACTTCGCCGGGCAAAAAGCAGTATGACCGCCGATTCTGTAAAGATCCCATCAAGCACCCTGTCTGGGAAGTGGGATAGTTTTTTTATTCTAGAGAGCAAGCCCACCTTGGGATGGAGGAACGCCCAACGGCCAACGGGGCCCGATGCCGGCACAGAAGTGATTCCCCCTGGAACAGGTCTTCAGATTGACATTGTGGCGCCCAATTTCTCCGAAAAGCCCATTGTGCTGATGGGCGAAACCAGAAAGCATGCTTTCCGCAGGCCGCTAAAGGCCGGAGCAAATTTTATATCCCTGGGCCACTCCAGACCTCAGTCGCTAAACTCGATCTTGGCCAGCCGCGAGTACGGCTTTCAGGCTGGGACAAGCTCCTCTAACTCGGATGAAATTCGATTCCGAAACCATGGCCGCTGGGAAGTATTACGGTATGTTCAGGGAGCATCGAGACCCTCATGGCATTGCCTAACGGCTCGATATGGAGGCAAGTTGGAGGATCTTCCCCTGTTGCCCTCAAACCAAGCTTTTTGGATCCAAAAGGTTCTGCCAGATTCCGACTTCATCATCCCGGCACCTACCCCTTAAAGCCAAAAATCCTTAAAACCCGTAGGCCATCGAAAGGGAAAGATCCCAACCTTTGGTGTAGGAAAGATAAGTTTTTTCAACTCCGTTAAAGGTGACCGTTTGCTGGAAAAGGGGATTCAGCAGGTTCTTTCCTCGAAAGGTGAACTTCCAGTTGTCGGCAAAAGTCTGAGTCAGATTAAAATCGAGTGAGGGAGCGGGTTGCTCATAGACATCCGGAAGATAGCCCAAACCTGCGCCCCCTTCTCCTCCCGCCGCAATCAGAAGGGGGCCAGTTACATTATAAAATAGCCCTGAATAAAAACCCGCTTGGACGTTATTATAATCCAAACCGGCATTGATGATGTAGAGGGGCTGTCCTTGGAGAGGGCGGTTGGGGGCAATTCCCAATTCGGTTCTCTGATCTTGCTGTTCCTGACTCAAGTCCACCTGAGATTGGATGTAGGTAGTGTTGAAGTTTATAGAAAAGTCCCTGAGGACCTCGCTGACCTGATCCAAGCGTTTCCGTGCTTCGAACTCCGCCCCCCAAAGAGTTCCGCTGGGGAAGTTTTGATACTGATAAAGCTGCGATTCGCCTTGGGAGACCTGCGTTTGCTCGATTGGGGCAAGGATGGATTTGTAAAAAAGACTAACCGCAAGGACCTCGCCTGGACGAGGAAACCACTCGAGACGAAAGTCATAGTTGTTGATTTTCGATAACTTGAGGTTTGGGTTTCCTACATAGAGCAGCGAATCGGAAAAATCCAAACTAATGACAGGCCCCATCTCCTTAAAAGAGGGGCGTGCAATGGTTTGAGACCAGGCGAGCCGAAGATTTACATTCTCCAGGACCTCATAGGTAGCAGCCGCAGCAGGAAGAAGATCCAACTGCTGAATTTTTGCTACGCCGTTAAAATCGCCAAAGAAGGGAACGGATCCATCAACATATCCCGGGGACACAATTCGAATATCTGTGTTTTCATATCGGGCCCCCCCCGTCAAGGTGAGTTGTGGAAAGAGCTTTAGTTCGGCCATGCTATAGGACGCGATCACTTGCTGATATGCGGTATACTCGCTGGCACCTGTGCCACTGCCCGAACTGACTGTGCTGTTGTACATGGACCAAGCCATCGCCTTATCGCTGCCGTACAATGCTGGATCTGGGTTCGTGAACCCCGAGAGATTTTCCGACAGAAAAACATCTCCCCAGCTCACATCGGGATTTGTAGAGGTAAATTGAGATACGTCCTGCCCTTGAACCCCGGGTGCCCCACCATTTCGAAAGCTGAACTGGTACTGGTTGTAGTCGCGTTGGGTGTTATCCAAGTAAAATCCGGTCTTGAACTTGCTGGGGTTCTCTTTTTCCTCAAAAAATGGAATGCTAATGTTTACGATCGCGTTGTAGTCCGATTCTGTCAGCCCGCGCTGGTAGCGGACGACCGGGCTCGCAGGATCTAACGAGGGGGAGGGATCGCCAGGATCTAACGGTTTGTAGACACCATCCGTCGGATTATACTGGGCTTGAAAAAGCCTTTGATCTGGCTCTTGTAACTGCGCCTGCCCCAACCCACCCACCCAATCGATACTGATGTTACGGGCTTCAGGAAAATTGTTCTTACCACTAAACTGAAGATTTGCGAGTTGCCGCTCCCCGTACTGCATCGTGGTATATTGCAACTGCTTTTCAGGACTTTTATCCTGATACTGGAAATCGCTTGTATCCGTTGCCTGCTCGTTAAAAAGAAAATTCACGGCAAACTGGTGATCTAAATCCCCTTGATAGGCAAGATTGAGAAGCCCTCCCCACAAGACATCTTCGGTGGCTTTCCTGTCATCAAAGTCCAAAACTTCCTGCAAGTTTGCTTGGCCTCCCGCATTGACGAGTTCGTAGTTGGCCCGCTGCGTATTTGGCTGATAGGCGTATTTTTTTTTGTAACTAAACGCCCCAAATGAACCAAGTTTTTGATCTCCTCCAAGGTCGACTGTATCTCCACCCTGCAAATTTACCGATGTGTTGGGTCCAGGGGTTTTCGTCTTGAGCGCCATCACGGGCGAAAGTTGTCTCATGGAGCCTGTAATACTTTCCGCAAGTGCTACATCGGCTGAGTCCGTGTTGACAATCGTGGAGGGATTACTTGCCTTTGCGGAGCTGAGCGCTGGGTTATTGATGACAGAGTCGGGAAAAGCCCGTGAGTTGCCTTGAAATCCGAACGTGCCGGTTCCCCCACCAGAATATGTCAAAAAATCCGGATTAAAGGTGGATTGGCTATTATATTCGACGGCGACCGACGCCCCAAAAGATGGCTTTTCAGGAAAGGACTTGGTGCGGATGTCCACACTGCCACCGGTAAAATCACCTGGCTGGTCGGGGGTGAAGGTTTTGGCTGTGTTGATGCTTTCCAAGGTCGGCCCGGGGAAAAGATCCACGTTGATCGCACGCTTGTCGGGATCTGAAGATGGCAAACGACCTCCATTGAGGAGCGTGTTCACGTAGCGATCCCCCAAGCCCCGAACGACTACATACTTTCCATCCACGACGGTGGTTCCGACCATTCTTTTCATCGCATCCCCCGCAGTCGCAGCCCCGAGTCTGGAGATCAGATCGGCCCCAATCGTGTCCAGAACGGCAGTTGCCCCTTGCCGCTCAGCAAGCAGACCAACCTCTGAGGTCTTTTCCAGTTCACCCGGGACGACCAATTCCTCCATCTCCTCAACTTCAGCAATCGTTTCAACCCGAACATCACTGAACGTTCCCGAGGAAATGCTGATCCCAGGAACCAGCTTGGGGAGGTATCCGCCGCCTCGAACACTGAGAGTGTAAGCGCCGGGGGGAACACCACTGATCGTGAAGTTTCCCTGATCATCCGTCATGGCCCCGAACGGCGTGTCTATGATGACAACAGAGGAGCGCGCGATAGGTTGCCCGAAATCAGACTCTACGACCTGACCGCGAATGCCCCCAAATCCTTGCCCCCAAGATAGTGAATTGATTCCGACTGCCAAAAAAAAGCCAAGGCATACGGAACGCCGAATTGCGGTTCTCATGAACACCACTCTTTTCTGAATTCCTCCTGCCAGAACCAAAGGTCAACTTCACCTGGAATACTATATCTTGTGAACTTGAATCCAATAAGTTGTGGTGACAGTTCGTTTACTCTTCACAAGTTGTTAATTTCCTGAGCAACAACTGGTTGAACCAATCCGGTCGCTTACCAGCATTCGGCAATGGCAAGGGGTGTGCATTTTCAAATAGGCATCGCAGGGTTCCTTATCTTTATTGCCACCGCCAAGGGAACCGACACAGCGGTTCAGGACGCCATGACTCCCAATCCCTATGCCCTCCCCTCTTCAATCGGAAGCGACCCATCCAAGGAGCTGACTGATGCCCCAATCCCAGGACAAAAGAGTGCCGATGGAGTCACCCCAGTGAGCGCAGATTCGCAGGAACTGTCCCCTTTTTATGTCCGAACTGGGATCGGGTTAAGTTTTGTAACAAATGTGGATTATCCAGATTTCGGGATAACCAGCGATGTTGCTTTCGCCCCTGGATTTGCGACCGGGGTTATGCTGGGCACACAGTTCCACGACAACATCGCCTTCGAAATCGAAGGGGGGCTTCTCTACAATTCCGTCTACTCAAATAAAACTTCAGGAATTACCGCCACCGATCTGACCCAAGTGACCAATGTCCAACTTTTCCAGGTTCCTATGATGGGAAATTTTGTCTTTCGAACCGATCCCCTTGGAGCGACCCGGATTCGGCTCGTAGCTGGAGGCGGAATGGGCGGAATTTTTCGCCAAGTTTTTATCACGGGATCCCCGAATGATGTCACCCGCAGCCAAACTCTTTCCGCCTACCAAGGGTTTGGAGGAATTCAGATCAACCCTGGAGAGCCCGACCTCATGGTCGACGTCCAGTTCAGGTATTTAAATTCGATCGGAGGACAGTCGGTTCCGTCGATGTCGCTCATGGGGACGGTAACGATTCGCTTCTAAAGACGGCGCCCATGATCCAGCTTGCAACGAAAAAGAACGCGAATCGGATTTTTGATTTTGGATTTTTGATTTTGGATTGTGCAGCAAATGGATTCAGGGGTTAAGGGGCTCAGGTTTTGCGAGTCGGGATTACTGATCATGGTGCTTTTTTGCGGATCGAATCTGTTTGCCCAGAGGTTGTCCCTGACTGACGTGCAGGCGCAGCCGGTCACGGGTCCTGGACCGGGCCTAAGAATCGCGCTTGGTGGAACGGTCAACTCTGACATGTCGGTTGCCCAGCGGGATTCTCGGGATTATCCGCAGACGAATATCAATCCCCTCTTTTCCAATCAGGTACAGTTCAATGGAACGGTCAGTTATGAGTCGATCGGTTTCAACCCAGGCTTCCGTTTCGATTTTGCCCCTGGCTATCGACTGAATCAGTGGGTCAATTTCGAGTTTGAAACTGGTTGTCTCTACAACACGGTCGAATCGTACACCATCAGTGGAAACGGAACTTTCACGGGGGTCGATGGAAATCCGAATCTCAATGGAACGATGAAGATGGATGCCGAAGGATATCTGTTGCAGGTTCCGCTCATGGTGAACATCGAGTTTTCTTATCCGATCGGGGATGGGTGGCGACCATTTGTGGGTGCAGGCGGTGGAGGCATGTTTCAAAAGCTCACTGTCAGCACGATATCGGGCACGATCAACTATCAGGGAGATTTCAATCAATCGAACTTCATGGGGGCGTGGGAAGCATTTTTAGGGTGCGGTTACCAAGTGGCTCCAGGATTCGATGTGTCGATCGCCTATCGTATTGACGGGGTTCTCAGCCCTGATTTCGGGGGTTACACGATGCAGAATTTTTACACCCAAGCGGCCGAGTTTGAGATGAATTGGAGGTTTTAGCCCCGACAGGAATGCGGGGCGGGGTGGGCCCTGCTTCGCTCAGTCTCGGCCAGCTGGCTGAGCTTCGCAGGGTTTACAGATTCAGGGATTTGGGGTGAAGGGGTTAAGGAGGAATGCCCACGAAGAACATTTTTCGATTTTGGATGTTTGATTTTTGATTGGAGAAAAGAGCCCCTAAGGAAAGAGATTCACTCGCCAGAACTTATTTTTCTTTCAGCGGGTTCCAGACGCGCCGGAACCCGATCGACTGAAAATCTTTGCCGTTGGTTGTAGCAAATTCTTCAACACGAAAGTGCCGGAGAGTAAGGCCCAGTCTCAGATCGATGATCCTGCGAAAAGGAAATGATCTCTGCCTGCTAAGTTTCCAGACCTCGTCCATAACGGGGGCTGACTCCACCACACGCCAGTTCCTGTTCCTCCGGAGCCGATCGCAAAAGTCCCAAGACTCGCTTGACGAGAGGGGATTTGAAAAGATCTTATGATTGCAGAGCTTGAGAAAAACCTCGACGAGCATCAGCTCACAAATGACCACGTCTTTTCGCTGCCCCGTTTCTTCGAGGAATGCACGAGCTTGAGCCGAATCCACGGAATCCGCATTGGCCGCGTGAACAACGATGTTTGTGTCGAAACTGATCACGCAGAATCGCGGGAAGCAAGAGCCCATTCCTTCTCCAAAAGCCTCGCACGACCCAAACGCTTTGCCGAGGGGAGGCTCCAGTCTTCCCCTACAGCCCTCCCAGGAGGATATCCCTGAACTGCGATCTCAAGGCCGCGACGGACGACTTCCGCAAAACTCATCTCCTGCTCTACAGCCACTCTCTTAGCCTCACGGTAAAGATGGTCAGGGAACTGGACTTGTGTTTTTACCATGATG
>Ga0209088_10001011_pt1 | contig 18745 bp, 20 predicted proteins | sample S_140625_EF_Meta_FD_187324 | JGI IMG/M metagenome (GOLD analysis project Ga0209088, IMG submission 187324) | Freshwater microbial communities from Lake Simoncouche, Canada to study carbon cycling - S_140625_EF_MetaG (SPAdes) (version 2) | ecosystem: Environmental > Aquatic > Freshwater > Lake ... | reverse complement strand
ATATCTGTCGATGGCGGCATGAGCGATAACATCCGACCATCACTGTATGACGCCGAATACCATGCTGTTATCGCACAACGTGCGTCGACTGAAAAAAGTATTTCATCTCGCGTTGTTGGAAAGCATTGCGAAACCGGAGACATTGTCATCCGTGACATTTCGCTACCTTCAGATATCGCACCTGGTGATTTAATTGCGATTCCAGCAACTGGTGCATATGGGCGCAGTATGGCCAGCAATTACAATCATGTGCCACGCCCACCAGTTATTGCAGTAAATGATGGAAAAGCCCGCGTAATCGTCCGCCGAGAAAATGAGGCAGATCTGCTCGCACTTGATGTGAAAGAATAGGCAGATGAGTCCCGCAGATAAACCTGTACGTATCGGCATGCTCGGTTGTGGCGTTGTCGGCGGATCCGTCGCGCGCTTGTTGCTGGCAGATACTGCTGAACTATCTACTCGCGCGGGTGTAAAGATCGAACTCTCACGTATCGCGGTTCGCACTATTAAGCCGCACGAAGGTATCAATCCCGCACTCTTTACAACTGACGCATTTTCAATCGTTAACGATCCAGAAATTGATTTGATAATAGAAGTTATGGGCGGAATCGAACCTGCCCGTGAATTAATTATGACCGCAATCGAAAACCGTAAATCTGTTGTTACTGCCAATAAAGCGCTCCTTGCTAGCCACGGTGCAGAAATGTTTACCGCCGCATATGCCAAGGGTGAAGATATTTACTACGAAGCATCAGTTGCTGGTGCAATCCCAATCATCCGCCCGATGCGTGATTCATTGGCGGGTGACTTTGTTACTCGTTTGATGGGAATCGTAAACGGAACAACAAATTACATTTTGACCAAGATGCATGAAGATAACCGCGAATTTGCTGATGTCTTAAAGGAGGCGCAAGCCCTGGGTTATGCCGAAGCAGATCCAACTGCTGATATCGAAGGCTTTGATGCTGCCGCGAAAGCAGCGATTTTATCTGGTCTGGCATTCCACACCCGCGTGACAGTCGATGATGTATATCGCGAAGGTATTTCAAAAATCACTTTAGAAGATGTGAACATCGCAAAATCTATGGACCATGTGATCAAACTGCTTGCTATCGCCGAGCTGACACCAGCAGATGAAATTTCAGTCCGAGTGCATCCAGTTATGTTGCATAAGAGCCATCCGCTGGCTTCGGTGCGCGATGCTTACAACGCAGTTTTTGTAGAAGCCGAATCAGCAGGTTCGCTGATGTTCTATGGTCGCGGCGCCGGTGGTGCACCAACTGCCTCCGCAATTTTGGGAGATGTTGTAGCCGTTGCTCGCCACATCGCACTTAATTCTGTTGGTCAGCGCGAAACAGATTATGCAGATCGCGATATCGCACCTATCGAATCAACCAAAACTAAATTCTTAATCAGATTAGAAGTTGCCGATAAGGCTGGTGTTTTGGCATCTATCGCCACAACTTTTGCTAACCATGGGGTTTCAATTCAGACAGTTAACCAATCAGGACGTAACAGCGATGCCGAAGTAACAATCGTTACTCACTTGGCAACTGAAGGTGAACTCAAAGCAACAGTGGCATCGCTTAAAGGGATGAATATCGTAAATAACATTTCGAGTGTTATTCGTGTTGAAGGAGCGTCGCCAGCATGAGTTTGTTTAAATCAAATAAATCGGGCGCGCACCAATGGCGCGGAGTCATCGAGGAATATCGCGATCGCTTGCCGGTAAGTGCCAAGACTCCAGTTGTCTCACTTCGTGAAGGCGGCACTCCACTTATTTATGCTTGCTATCTCTCTGAACTTCTCGGAAACGATGTCTGGTTAAAGTTTGAAGGCACCAACCCAACCGGATCATTTAAAGATCGCGGAATGACTATGGCGATTTCAAAAGCTGCCGAAGATGGAGCAAAAGCGGTTATCTGTGCGTCCACAGGAAATACTTCAGCTAGCGCTGCTGCATATGCAACTAAGGCAGGAATGATTTCTGCAGTTTTAATTCCGGCAGGAAAGATTGCAACTGGCAAATTGGCGCAGGCAGTGATTCATGGCGCGCAGATTTTGCAAGTTGCCGGCAACTTTGATGACTGCCTAACTCTGGCGCGTGAACTATCTGAAAATTATCCGGTATCACTCGTTAACTCAGTAAATCCATATCGCATCGACGGTCAAAAGACTGCTGCCTTTGAAGTCGTCGACATGCTGGGATTCGCACCCGATATTCACGCACTACCTGTTGGCAATGCTGGAAATATCACTGCGTACTGGAAGGGCTATAACGAATACCGTAAAGATAGAATTTCTAATTCACTTCCACAGATGTACGGATTCCAAGCTGCCGGATCAGCACCGCTAGTTAAAGGCAAGCCAGTTTTAAAGCCCGAAACAATTGCGACTGCAATTCGTATTGGCAATCCTGCATCTTGGGACCAAGCGATTGAAGCCCGTGATAAATCAGGCGGTGTGATTGATTCAGTTACAGATAAAGAAATTTTGGCCGCATACGCGCTAGTTGCAGGTAAAGAAGGAGTATTCGTTGAACCTTCATCTGCGGCGGGAATTGCTGGGCTTATTAAATATAAGAAAGCTGGCAAATTGCCTAAGGGCAAGAAGATTGTAATTACCGTTACTGGCCACGGACTTAAAGATATTTCTTGGGCGCTGGAAAAGTTTGCTAAACCAAAGATCGTAAAAGTTAACGTAGCCGCAGCCGCAAAGGCGTTAGGTCTTAAGTAAGCGCCATGGCAAAACCAACATTTAAAGCCAATCCGATTCAGGTACAGGTACCGGCAACAAGTGCCAACCTCGGACCTGGATTTGATTCATTTGGATTAGCGCTAGCCATGCATGATCGATATGTCGCGCAAATTTTAGATGACGCCGGACTTGATATCGATGTCACAGGTGAAGGCGCTGATGAAGTACCGCGCACCGATAAGAACTTACTTGTTAAGGCGATGAATAAAGGCTTCGATTTTCTAGGTGGAAAACCAAAGGGAATTGCGGTGCGTGCGCTAAATGTGATTCCACATGGTCGCGGTTTAGGTTCATCTGCAAGCGCAATCGTCGGCGGGCTTAGCCTTGCTCGCGCACTTGTTTTAACAGGTATCGACAAGATGAGCGATGAAAAATTGTTGCAACTGGCGACAGAAATGGAAGGCCATCCAGATAACGTGGCAGCTGCTCTTTATGGAAACGCTGTAGTTGCTTGGCAGGAAGATCAGCACGGAAAGGAAGTAGCGCAAGCGATCTCCTTAAGCGTTGATACAAGAATCCGGGCAATTGCCTTTATTCCATCAACTGCAGTGGCCACATCAAAGGCGCGCAAGATGCTGCCTGAATCGATTCCGCATGGCGATGCAGCACGCAATTCTGCAAACTCAGCACTGTTGGTGCATGCACTGACTTTGCGGCCAGATTTATTATTCCGAGCAACACAAGATTTCTTACACCAGTCATATCGCCAAGATGCAATGCCAGCATCATTTGCCTTGCTAACTAAGTTGCGCGGTGCAGGAGTAGCAGCGTTTATCTCAGGTGCGGGCCCAACAGTCCTGGCCTTGCACACCGGTAATGAATCAGATGTTGCCGAATTAATACGTGCTGCAGGAACCAAATTTGAAGCTAAATCACTTGAGATTGCCCGCTCTGGAGCCACGATTCTCTAGGGATTCTTGATTTTGCAGCCTGCCGCCGCGGGATGCTATGGTTAACCCACTTGCGCAGGACCGGAAGTTACGGTGAAAGACGGCAGGTAATCACTAAAAATAACCAGGCTTTCTGCCTTTACGAACTCAAACTCGTAGACAAAGCCCTAAATGAAAGATAAAGATGACAGATCAAGTTGAACCAGTTCGTTCAAACAGCCCAGAACTATCCGCAATGAGCCTTCCGAAATTAAAGGAAGTTGCTGCACAACTCGGAATCGATGGCGCAACCAAACTTAAGAAAGATGCGCTCGTGACTGCGATCGCAGATTTGCAGGCAGCAAACCGCGAAGCAGCGAAAGCTGAACGCGAAGCTCGCCGCGAAGCCCGCAATGCCAAAAAGAATTCAAATCGTGAAAATTCAAATAACTCTTCTGATAATTCAGATGACTCTGATGATGACGGCGATGTTCAAGATAATGGACCACGCGATAACGATCGTGGAATGAGCGGACGTCGTGACCGTGGCCGTGATCGCAACCGTGGCCGTGATCGCAACCGTGATCGTGGACCACGCGAAGAGCGCGAGCCAGTAATCGGCGAAGATGATGTTTTGGTACCAGTTGGTGGCCTCGTAGACATCATGGATAGCTATTCATTTATTCGCACCGGCGGTTACCTGCCAGGACCAAACGATATTTATGTTTCGCAACAGCAGGTCCGTAAGTACGGTCTGCGCAAGGGTGATGTAGTTACAGGCCAGGTACGTCAGGCGCGCGAAGGCGAACAACGCCAGAAGTACAACCCACTTATTACTCTTGAAACGATCAACGGCGTTACTCCAGATGAAGCGCGCGGTCGCGTTGAATTCGGCAAGTTAGTTCCGTTGTACCCACAAGAGCGTCTTCGTCTTGAGACCGAGCCAAATATTTTGACAACTCGCGTAATCGATTTGATTGCGCCAATTGGTAAAGGCCAGCGCGGACTTATCGTCTCGCCACCAAAGGCCGGTAAGACAATGGTCTTGCAGGCAATTGCAAATGCGATCACAACAAATAACCCTGAGTGTCACTTGATGGTTGTTCTAGTTGATGAGCGCCCTGAAGAAGTTACAGATATGCAGCGTTCGGTAAAGGGTGAAGTTATCGCTTCAACTTTCGATCGCCCAGCAGATGACCACACAACGATTGCTGAACTAGCAATCGAACGTGCCAAGCGCTTAGTTGAACTAGGTCACGACGTTGTCGTTCTCCTTGACTCAATCACTCGTTTGGGTCGTGCTTACAACATCGCAGCGCCAGCATCAGGTCGCATCCTTTCTGGTGGCGTTGATTCAGCAGCTTTGTATCCACCAAAGAAATTCTTCGGAGCAGCACGTAATATCGAAGATGGCGGATCGCTAACAATCCTTGCAACCGCACTTGTTGACACTGGTTCTCGTATGGATGAAGTTATCTTCGAAGAGTTCAAGGGCACAGGCAACATGGAACTTATTCTTGATCGCCGAATGGCCGATAAGCGCATTTTCCCAGCGGTTAACGTTGTTGCATCCGGTACACGTAAGGAAGAAATTCTTATGGGCACCGAAGAACTCAACATTGTCTGGAAACTCCGTCGCGTTTTGCACGCGCTTGAGCCACAGGCTGCACTCGAGCTATTGCTCGAGAAGATGAAGGGCACAAAGTCCAACGTCGAGTTCTTGATGCAGATCCAGAAGACAACTTCTGGTCCAAACGAGGGCTAAGCGCTCCTAATCAACAATTTCACCGCGGGGCCGCAAGACTTTCACAAAGTCTTCACAAGGTCCCAGCGCATTATCTGCTTATCAGCTAGCCACTTCGGCAGGTGAAAATAAGGAGATTGAAATGTTAGCTTCTAAGAAAATTATCGCGGCAACCATCGTTGCTCTCTCACTTGTCGGCGCCGTTTCCCCTGCAACTGCTGCTGATACTAAAGATGCTGCAATTGCACGCGCACAAGCACAAGCAGCTTTCCAAGCACAAATGAATACTTTTGTAACTGCTCATCGCGCGATCATTGATGCGCGTCGTGCAGCGGGCGCAAAAGCACTCGCTGATTTCCAAGCCGCACTTGCTAACGTAACAACTGATGCACAACTGCAGGCAGCTAAGGACGCGCGCAAAGCAGCAATAACAGCAGCAGATGCAACAGCAAAGGCGGCAATCACTGCGCTAGTAAAGCCGGTTAAACCAACCAAACCAGCAAAGGTTGCAAAGCCAACTACACCTGCTGTACCAACGGCATAACTTTCCCCCTAGGGAAAAACCGCAAAATCCGTGCCTCGTGCGCACGGATTTTGCGGTTTTCTCTTTTCGCGAGAGTATTACCCCCTAGCCATAACTCATGGCGATGCCCTGGTTCACCGCATCTTGCGGACCCAGACATAGAAAAAGGAATACAAAAATGAAGAAAGATATTCATCCAGAATATAAAGAGACCCAAGTAACTTGCGGTTGCGGTGAAAAGTTTGTCACCCGCTCAACAGTTGCCAGCGGATCTATCTACGTAGAAGTTTGTTCAGTTTGCCACCCGTTCTACACAGGCAAGCAGCGCATTCTCGATACTGGTGGACGCGTCGCCAAGTTCGAAGAGCGTTTCGGTAAAACTGCAGCCAAGTAGCTTTTTTAAGAGACCGCATCGCAACCCACTGAGGTTGCGGCGCGGTCTTTTTATTTCTCACATGTTTATGAATTATTCAGGGAAGGAGAAGCCAAATGGCAAAAGTTAATGATCGCTTTGCATCAGCCCATGAAATGGTGCGCGAATACCAAGAACTTGAAAAAGAGATGGCCGATCCTTCTATCCACGAAGATCAGGGTAAGGCGCGCAAATTAGGTCGCCGTTATGCCCAACTTGGTCCGGTTGTTGCCGGCTTTAACGCCTGGAAATCTGCAGCGGATGATCTCGAAGCGGCGCGCGAAATGGCGCAAGAAGATGAATCTTTCGCATCTGAAATTCCTGCCATGGAGACGGCCGTTGAAGCGGCGGCAGATAAGTTAGAAGAACTATTGCTGCCGCGTGATCCCAATGATGATCGCGATGTAATTATTGAAGTTAAAGCCGGCGCCGGCGGAGATGAATCCGCACTCTTTGCAGGTGACTTAGTTCGTATGTACCAACGCTATGCGGAAAAGCGCGGTTGGAAAGTCGAAATAATTGATATGACCGAATCAGATTTGGGCGGCTATAAAGATATTTCGATGGCGATTAAATCAAAGGGAACTCCAGAACCTGGCACCACACCTTATGCACGACTTAAATTTGAAGGCGGCGTTCACCGCGTGCAACGTGTTCCCGAAACTGAAAGCCAGGGGCGCATTCACACATCCGCTGCCGGTGTTCTTGTTCTGCCAGAAGCAGAAGAAGTCGATGTGGAATTAAACATGAACGATGTGCGCGTAGATGTTTATCGATCATCTGGCCCTGGCGGTCAGTCAGTGAATACAACAGATTCTGCTGTTCGTTTAACCCACGTTCCAACGGGCATCGTTGTCTCGTGCCAAAACGAAAAGTCTCAGTTGCAAAATAAAGAGTCAGCGCTGCGCATCTTGCGCGCTCGATTATTGGCAGATGCGCAAGAAAAAGCGGAGGCTGCGGCGATGGCCGAACGCAAGAGCCAAGTTCGTACTGTAGATCGCTCTGAACGTATTCGTACCTATAACTATCCCGAAAACCGCTTGAGCGATCACCGCGTTAATTACAAATCAAATAACTTAGATGCCGTTTTAAATGGTGAGCTAGATGATGTAGTGCAAGCCCTTTTAGATGCCGATAAAGCAGCCAAACTCTCATCCACTCTGTAAATATGAGCGATATAAAACCGCTGCTGCGTTCGGCGAAAGAAAAGTTGGCCGCCGCCGACATAACGGAGGTTGATGCCGAACATTTATTTGCCTACGTTCTTGGTATTTCTCGCATGGATCTGCATAACTCTGTAAAACTAGAAGAAGCATTAAAAGCACTTGGTGATTTTGGAGTTATTGAAGATACCTTTGCCAAGTTGATTTCGCGCAGGGCAGCGCATGAGCCGTTGCAATATCTAACCGGCATCGCATATTTTCGCCATCTAGATATCGAAGTCGGTCCTGGCGTATTGGTTCCGCGCCCCGAGAGCGAATTATTGGTTGAAGCTGTTTTAACTCACATTAAGAATTTAGAAGAGAAAATTGTTGGTGAAATATCGGTAATTGATCTAGGCGCCGGCTCTGGGGCACTTTCGTTAGCAATTGCAACAGAGGCACCGCGTTCGCGAGTAATTGCCGTAGAAAAGAGCCCCGATGCAATTGTTTGGCTAAAGAAAAACGTTGCCAGAATTTCGGAAAACGTGCGTGTGGTCGAAGGCGATGTTGCAGATGTATTGCCCGGCGTTAAGTGCGATGCGGTGATCGCAAATCCACCATATGTACCGGATAACCAAAGTCTGCCGCGAGATGTTGCTGACCACGAACCCCATATTGCACTCTTCGGTGGTGCCACAGGTCTTGAATTACCAAAAAGATTTATTGATGCAGCAGCTCGCTTGTTAAAGAGCGGGGGAGTTCTTGCGATTGAACATACCGAGGACCAAGGCGCTGCAATCGATGCTCTGCTATCAAGGGATTTCATTGACATCGCGGTTCATCAAGATTTAACTGGGCGCCCTAGATGGAGTTCGGCGGTTAGGAAATAACTATGGCCTCACACGATATTTCACAAGGTGATATCTCAGAACACGTAAGCGTTGCAGTTGCTGCGCTAAAAGATGGATTTGTAATCGTGGCACCTCTGGAAAACAGTTATGCGCTGATGGCAGATGCTTTTTTTCATGACGCTGTTCGCGCAATGCATGTACTTCGTGGCGACGCACTTGGTGTGGCAGCGCAAGTGGCAATAGCCAATAAAGGTTCTATTGATGGCATTGCCCGCAGCATCTCTGATGATGCTCGCATATTGATGGATAACTTTTGGCCAGGTGCGCTTTCTATTAATTTAAAGCCACAACTTGGTCTCTCTTGGGATCTGGGGGATGCAAACTCTTTAGATAAAATAAGTGTGCGAGTTCCAGCTTCAGAATTTGTGCTTGAGATTTTAAAGAAGACCGGTCCGTTGGCAATTGCTAGCGCGGCTGCAGTTGGCACTTCGCCGATTCAAGATGGTGCAGATTTAGATTTTTCAGATGTTGAAGTTGCTGTAGTTTTTACCGCCGGCGTTCTGCCACAAGGCGCGCCCAGTACCGTTGTCGAATTCACAGGAGCGCAGGGGCGCATTGTGCGCGAAGGCGCCATCCCACGAAGTGAAATCACAGCGCTCGTATCTGACATTTCAGGCGAGTAAGGCTTAGGCTTGCGAGCATGAGCGCAGAGACTTTTTACGGCCCGGATTTCAAATTACTTAATCAGCAAGACCCAGATATCGCAGCGGTATTACTCTCCGAACTCAAACGCCAGCAGACCAACCTGCAGTTGATTGCATCTGAAAACTTCACATCACGCGCGGTGTTGGCAACGCTTGGCTCAACACTTTCAAATAAATATGCCGAAGGTTATCCAGGTAAGCGTTATTACGGTGGATGCGAAGAAGTAGACAAAGCCGAAATCATCGCCATCGATCGTGCAAAAGAATTGTTTGGCGCCGAACATGCAAATGTCCAACCACACTCTGGGGCAAGTGCAAATATTGCGGTCTACCTAGCATTTACCAAACCCGGCGACACTGTGCTTGCGATGTCACTTCCACATGGTGGGCACTTAACGCATGGTTCGAAAGTGAATTTTTCAGGCAAGTGGTTTAACGTCGAGTCATATGGAGTTCGACAAGATAATGAATTAATTGATTATGACGAACTGCGCGATACAGCGATCCGAACTAAACCAAAGATGATTTGTTCTGGTGCAACTGCTTATCCATCCCTTGTTGATTTCGAAAAGATTCGTGCAATTTGCGATGAAGTAGGTGCCATCATGTGGGTTGACGCGGCTCACTTCATTGGACTCGTTGCTGGCAAGGCGATTCCTTCGCCGGTTCCGTATGCCGATGTCGTTTCATTTACTACTCATAAAGTTCTGCGCGGTCCACGTGGTGGAATGATCTTGGCGAAGGCAGAACATGCCGCAGCAATTGATAAGGCTGTATTTCCCGGAATACAGGGCGGACCAGTCATGTCAGCTGTTGCTGGCAAGGCTGTTGCACTGGCTGAATGTGCAACACCTGCTTATCAAAAGTATGCCAAAGATGTAATTGTTAACGCTAAAGCACTTGCTGCAGCGCTAGAAACTGAAGGAATGCGCGCAGTATCTGGTGGAACACAAACCCACTTAGCGTTGATGGATATTCGCAGCACTGGCGTGACTGGAAAAGTTGCAGACGAGCGCTGCGGACGAGCCGGAATCGTTATGAATAAAAATTCAATTCCTTATGATCCAGAGAAGCCAGGAATCACTAGCGGTATTCGCGTTGGAACTCCTGCAACAACAACTCAAGGTATGGGCGTTGCAGAAATGCAAACGATCGCATCGCTGATCGCTCGCGCGATTAAGACAGATGATGAAAAGACCCTTGCTGCGATCAAATCAGAAGTTCACGCTCTTACTGCGCGTTTCCCAATTTATACAGCGTAAGGAAGTAATGCTCGCATGCGCGAATATTTAGTAACCCTGCTGTTGGCGGCGGCGCTTTGTTATGTAATTACTCCATATGTGCGCAAATGGGCGCTGCACTTTGGCGTTGTTACAGAAATCAGAAAACGCGATATTCACGTTATCCCAACTCCACGATGGGGTGGGCTGGCAATGTGGCTGGCGATGACTGCCACCTTCTTGATTGCGCAAAATCTTTCCCTGGTCGGCAAATCATTTGGAAATGATGCACAAGGTATTTTCCTAGCGGGCACATTCCTAGTACTACTTGGCATGGCAGATGATAAATACGAATTAGATGCCATAACAAAGCTAGCCGGACAAGCTCTGGCCGCTGGAATTTTGCTTCTATATGGAATCCAAATTTTATGGCTACCTATAAATGGTGTGACCATGTTGCCACCAAGTGTTGGTCAACTACTCACAGTTTTAGTTGTTTTAGTAACCATCAATGCCGTCAACTTTGTTGATGGTTTAGATGGATTGGCTGCCGGAATCGTTGCAATTTCAGGTTCAGCATTCTTCGCCTTTGCCTACTTATTGGCAGTTGTTTATGGGTTTAACCGCGCAGGTGCGCCATCGCTAATTACTGCAATTACGATCGGTGTTTGTCTTGGTTTCTTGCCGCACAATTCGCACCCAGCACGCATATTTATGGGCGATTCTGGCTCAATGTTCTTAGGTTTAATGTTGGCAGCATCTGCAATTACTTTAACGGGCCAAGTAGATCCAAATGCAATCAGCGAAGAAAAGTTGGGTCCAGCCCTTCTGCCGCTGTTGTTGCCTTTTGCAGTTCTAGCAATTCCGCTAGCCGATTTAACGCTTGCGATATTTCGCCGTATCCGCGCAGGCAAGTCCCCGTTTACATCAGATAAAGAACATTTGCATCATCGAATAATGCGCGCTGGCAATACTCAGACTCGCACCGCAGCAATTATGTATCTCTGGACTGCCACGATCGCCTTTCCAGTAAGCGTTTCCGCCTTCGCACCTTTGTGGATATCAGCAATATTTGCGGGCGCGTTGTTGGCATTTACAATCTATTTCAGTCGTGGCAAATCTAAATCTATGCGCACCACAGAAAGTGCCAACCATGTCTGAGAATAAATCTAACGAATCACAGCTTCTGCGTGGTGCCGTACGCCCCACTTTAATTGTTGGCGCAATTGCAATTGCGCTCTTTTCGGTATTCCGGGGTTTGAGTGGTTTTTATGGTGCACTCCTTGCGCAATTTATAGTTGCAATTTATTTCGTTGTTCATATCTTGGTCTCACGCCTAACTCGCAACCTTGATCCAATAAGCACAATGGCGATGGCGCTCTTTTCATACTTCGCCAAACTTTTCTTCCTTGGCCTCTTCTTATGGGCGCTAGCTAATTACACCGATCGCGATGTCATCGATCGCCTGAGCTTTGGAGTTGCAGCCTGTGCCTTAACTGTGGCTTGGCTGGGCGGGGAAGTGGCTAGTTACCTCAAACTCAAAACTCATCTACCATTGCCACCACTATCCAAATCGTAATTACCGCCCACGGAGGCCCAAGTGAGTAACAGCAAACATAACAAGCGCGATGAAAACGCTATGTGGACGATCTTTGGCTACCTTCTCTCTGGCCTGCTTTTCTGGGGCGGGGTCGGCTACGCAGCAGATCGTTGGCTCGGAACTAGCTACCTAACCTTGGTCGGCTTGCTCGTTGGAATGGGCGGGGCCATCTATTTGGTGTGGCTACGGTTCGGGCGCGAATAGCGCACCGACCAATAGGAACGGTTCGGGCGCGAATAGCGGGGGCGGCGCAGGCGTAAATCACAGATTTTGGATTTCACAGGTTGAGGCTTTTGCCCATAAGGTTGCCCCGTTACAGGCAATCCCCATAACTCGGCTATATAAATTGGAGTTCGTGTGCTCGCGTTAGTTCGTTCAGGCGCTGAAGGCGAAGGCTTTGTCCCGCCAAGTACCAAAGACTTCGAATTGCCACCCATTTTTGGCGACAACCCCTACACAACAAAACCAATTTTTCTTGTTTTTCTCTCAGTCATTCTGATTTCAGTTTTCTTCATTGCCGCATCTCGCAAGGCAGCGATCGTTCCTTCTAAGCTGCAATTCGCCGGTGAAAGCGTTTACGCATTTGTCCGCAACGATCTCGCTAAAGATGTCATCGGCCACGAATTCCTTCGCTTTGTGCCATACCTCTTCACGCTCTTCACTTTTATTCTTGTAAATAACTTATTTGGAATCATTCCTTTACTTCAATTCCCGACCATGTCTCACGTTGGTTTTGCTTACGTCTTGGCGCTGTTTACATTCTTCGTTTTCCATTATGTAGGCGTTCGCAAGCATGGTTTATACAAGTACATCAAAGAGATCATGTTCATGCCAGGTGTTCCAAAGGCTGCTTACATTTTGATCACACCGCTTGAAATTCTTACCTTCTTCCTTGTTCGCCCCCTGACGCTTTCACTGCGTCTTTTTGCAAATATGTTTGCGGGCCACTTGTTGTTGCTCGTATTTATCTTGGGTGGGGAACACCTTGCCCAAGGTGCAATCGGTTTGAAGTTGGTTAGCCCATTTGCCTTCGGTATCGGCATTGTGTTGACCTTCTTCGAGTTCATGGTCCAATGTCTTCAGGCGTATATCTTTACTCTGTTGACCGCTTTGTATATCGCCGGCGCCCTTGCCGACGAGCACTAACACCTAACGAAAGGCAGTAAAAAATGGAAGGCACACTCAACCTGGTCGGTTTTGGCCTCGCAGCAATTGGTCCTGGTATTGCAACCGGACTTATCTTCGCCGCATATATCAACGGCGTTGCACGTCAACCTGAAGCACGTAGCGTTCTACAGCCAATCGCGTTCCTTGGATTCGCGCTCGCTGAAGCTCTCGCACTCTTCGGTCTCGTTCTAGCTTTCGTTCTCTAATTAGCGCAGAAATAACTCTGAACTAGTTATGAATAAATTTAATTTTGCCGCCGAGGCAGAGAAAGTGAATCCATTGATTCCGCACACTGCGGAAATCATTGTGGGCGCAGTTGCGTTCTCACTTCTCTTCTTCGTATTGCGCAGCAAAGTGGTGCCAATGTTTGAAAAGGCATTCACTGCACGCACTGAGGCAATTCAAGGTGGAATCGAGCGCGCTGAAAAAGCACAGCTCGAGGCGCAACGCGCGCTTTCCCAGTACAACGATCAGCTTGCAAAAGCTCGCGAAGAAGCACAAACACTTCGCGAAGAAGCTCGTGTGCAGGGTGTATCCATCGTTGAAGAACTTCGTGCCAAGGCACAGGAAGAAGCAGCGCGCATCACCGCCGCTGCACACGCATCCATCGAAGCCGAACGTCAACAAGCAGTTACCTCACTTCGCAATGAAGTTGGCGCACTTGCTGTTGAACTCGCTTCCAAGATTGTCGGCGAAGCACTTGATGACCAGGCTCGTCAATCACGGATCGTTGATCGTTTCTTAGATGATCTAGAGAAGAGTAAGTAAGAAAAATGAGAATTCACCTCGGAGGCAGCAGCCGTCAGTCACTCGTGGCTTCACGTGTTGCACTCGATGCTGCAATCAAGGGCGCAAGCGCAGCATCTGCTTCAGAGTTGTCTTCACATCTTTTCTTTGCAACAGACGTATTTGCCGGCAACACATCACTACGCCGCGCAATTACAGATCCATCTCGCGACAAGGCTGCAAAGGCCGCACTCGTTAAGGATCTCTTCGGTAAATCAACTGGCCCACTTGCGATTTCACTTCTAAGTGATGTTTCAGCACTTCGCTGGTCTGCAACCAAAGATGTAATCCACGTAATTGAGCAGTTGGCAATCGAAGCCGAGGCATCGGCTGCAAATATCGCCGGCGAACTAGATCGCGTTGAAGATGAGTTCTTCGAAACTTCACGTCTGGTTGCCGATAACTTCGAACTCCGCAAGGCGCTCGTAAGTGTTGGCTCGAGCCAGGCTAAATCAAAGTTAATCGCTGAAGTTCTAGGTAAAAAAGCATCTAGCACAACGGTAAAACTTGCCGGCGCACTTGTTGCTCACCTTCGCGGTCGCAGCATCGAAGCAGCGTTCGCTGATTATCTCTTTGGCCTAGCAAATCGTCGCAACCGCTTAATCGCAGTTGTTCGCACGGCCACTGCTCTAACTGATGCCCAGACCAAGCGTCTTGCAACAGTTCTTGAGAAGAAAGTTGGCCAGCCAATTCGTATCAACGTCCAAATCGATGCTTCGATCTTGGGTGGAGTTTCAATCAAGTTCGCAGATGAGTTAGTAGATGGAAGCGTTGTAAACCGCTTGGCAAATGCTGGGCGTGCACTAGTTGGTCAGTCCGCTTAACAATTAAATTTAAAGAAGAAACGAAAAAGGGAGAACGACATGGCAGAGCTCAAGATCCAACCGAATGAAATTCGGGATGCCTTAGCGAATTTCGTTAAGTCATACGATCCAGGCGCCGCAGCTCGCGACGAAGTTGGAACAGTAAGCCAAGCAGGCGATGGCATCGCTCGTGTTGAGGGCTTGCCTTCAACAATGGCTAACGAACTATTGCAGTTCGAGAACGGAACGCTAGGTCTGGCACTGAACCTTGATGTGCGCGAGATCGGTGTTGTTATTCTCGGAAGCTATGCCGGAATTGAAGAAGGAACATCAGTACGCGGTACTGGTGAAATTCTTTCAGTACCAGTTGGAGATGGTTTCTTGGGTCGCGTTGTTGATCCACTTGGTCGCCCAATTGATGGCAAGGGTGAAATCAAACCTGATGCTCGCCGTGCACTTGAACTACAGGCTCCCTCTGTAGTTGAGCGCCAGCCAGTTAAGGAACCACTTGCAACAGGAATTAAAGCAATCGATGCGATGACTGCAATCGGTCGCGGACAACGTCAGTTGATTATTGGTGACCGTCAGACTGGTAAGACAGCAGTTGCGGTTGACACAATCATTAACCAGCGCGAAAACTGGTTAACCGGCGATAAGAAGAAGCAAGTTAAATGTATCTATGTTGCTATTGGTCAAAAGGGTTCAACGATCGCATCCGTTAAGGGCGCACTCGAAGAAGCTGGCGCAATGGAGTACACAACAATTGTCGCGTCCCCAGCATCAGATCCTGCAGGCTTTAAGTACCTCGCTCCTTACACCGGTTCTGCAATTGGTCAGCACTGGATGTACAAAGGCGAGCACGTACTAATTGTTTTTGATGATCTTTCAAAGCAAGCAGAGGCCTATCGTTCAGTCTCACTTCTACTTCGTCGTCCACCAGGCCGCGAAGCGTATCCAGGCGATGTTTTCTACTTACACTCACGTTTGCTAGAACGTTGCGCAAAGCTTTCTGATGAACTCGGTGGCGGTTCAATGACTGGTCTGCCAATCATTGAAACAAAGGGAAATGACGTTTCAGCGTTCATTCCTACCAACGTAATTTCTATTACTGATGGTCAGTGCTTCCTTGAAACAGATCTTTTCAACGCCGGTGTTCGCCCAGCGATCAACGTAGGTGTTTCTGTTTCTCGCGTGGGTGGTTCTGCTCAGACTAAAGCGATGAAGAAGATCGCGGGTCGTCTGCGTCTTGATCTTGCACAGTTCCGTGAACTAGAAGCATTCGCTGCTTTCGGTTCAGATCTAGATGCTGCATCAAAGGCGCAACTAGAACGCGGTGCACGTATGGTTGAACTTCTAAAGCAGGGTCAGTACTCACCTTATTCACTAGAGCGTCAGATTGTTTCAATCTGGGCCGGTACTTCAGGTGAACTAGATTCTGTTGCAGTTGCCGATATTCGTCGCTTTGAATCAGAACTTCTCGACTTCATTGGCCGCGAACGTAAAGATATCTTCACTGTAATTTCAGAGACCAAGATGCTCGAAGATGACACAGTTGCAAAGATGAAGTCAGCAGTTGCTGATTTCAAGAAGCAATTCAAGTCTTCTGCTGCAGGAATCGTTAACGATGCTCCTGCTGAAGCCCTTGATTCAGAAGGTGCTGAAGCGATTACAAAGTTTGTGCCACCGGCGGTGAAGAAGTAACCCATGGGCGCTCAACTACGCATATATCGCCGACGGATGAGATCCGTTAAGGCGACTAAGAAAATTACGAAGGCAATGGAGTTAATCTCTGCCTCTCGTATTGTCAAAGCGCAACAACGTGTTGCTGCTTCGACTCCATATGCAAATGAGTTGACCCGTGCCGTATCCGCTGTAGCCAGCTTCTCTTCAACAAACCATCCGTTGACAACACCCTCTGAAAATCCAAAGCGCGCAGCGATTTTAATTATCTCTGCCGACCGCGGTATGGCTGGTGCGTATTCAAATAACGCGATCAAAGAAGGCGAACAACTCGCTGCGATGATCCGTGAACGTGGTCTGGAAGTTTCAAATTACTTGGTTGGTCGCAAGGCTGTGAACTATTACAAGTTCCGCAACCGCGACATCGCAGGATCATGGACAGGTTTTTCAGATAACCCAACCTATGAAAACGCTAAGGAAGTTGCCGAGGCTCTGATTGCTGCATTTATCGCAGATGCGCAGACAGATAACGCAGGCGTAGATGAAATCCACATCATCTTTACCGAGTTCAAATCAATGTTGACCCAGAACGCAATGGCCAAGCGCATGTTGCCACTAGAAGTTGTTGAAAGCGATGCGCCAGTTCCATCTGGCTTGCTTCCAATGTATGAGTTCGAACCAAATGCAGCAGAAGTACTTAATGCACTTCTGCCTCGTTATATCGAAGCCCGAATCTTCAACGCGATGTTGCAATCAGCTGCTTCCGAGCATGCTGCACGTCGTCGCGCTATGAAGTCAGCGACTGACAACGCTGATGATTTAATCAAGTCGCTAACCCGACTTGCGAACGCGGCTCGTCAGGCCGAAATTACCCAGGAAATCAGTGAAATTGTGGGCGGCGCAGACGCGTTAGCCTCAGCTAGTGCAGGGAGTGAATGATGTCATCAACAGGTAAAGGCCGCGTAGCCCGAGTTATTGGACCGGTCGTGGATATTGAATTCCCAGCGGATTCAATGCCATCGATCTTTAACGCGCTTCACGTAGAGACCACCATGAGTGGCACAACTCGTACCTTGACCCTAGAAGTTGCGCAACACATTGGTGACAACCTTGTGCGCGCGATTTCGATGCAGCCAACTGACGGAATGGTCCGTGGCGCAGAGGTAACAGATACAGGTGCTGCTATTTCAGTACCCGTCGGTGATGTTACAAAGGGCCACGTATTTAACACACTTGGCGAATCACTCGATGTTCCAACATCATCACTTGATATTAAAGAGCGTTGGCCAATCCACCGTGATGCGCCAGCATTCGATCAACTTGAGTCAAAGACAGAGATGTTCGAGACCGGTATCAAAGTTATCGACCTTCTAACCCCTTATGTAAAGGGTGGAAAGATCGGTCTATTCGGTGGTGCAGGTGTTGGTAAGACTGTTCTTATCCAGGAAATGATTTATCGCGTAGCGGAAAACTTCGGTGGTGTATCTGTATTCGCCGGAGTTGGAGAACGTACTCGCGAAGGTAACGACTTGTTCCTGGAAATGACCGAAACCGGCGTTATCAATAAGACAGCCTTGGTCTTCGGTCAGATGGATGAGCCACCTGGCACGCGTCTTCGCGTCGCACTTTCAGCGTTGACTATGGCGGAATACTTCCGCGATGTTCAAAAGCAGGACGTGTTGCTCTTCATCGACAACATCTTCCGCTTTACACAAGCAGGTTCTGAAGTATCAACACTTCTCGGCCGTATGCCATCTGCAGTGGGTTACCAGCCAACTTTGGCCGATGAAATGGGCCAGTTGCAAGAGCGTATTACTTCAACACGTGGTCACTCAATTACATCTATGCAGGCAATTTATGTTCCTGCAGATGACATTACTGACCCAGCGCCACACACAACCTTCGCGCACTTAGATGCAACAACAGTGTTGTCTCGTCCGATTTCAGAGCTTGGTATCTACCCAGCTGTGGATCCACTTGACTCAACTTCACGCATCTTGGATCCACGCTATATCGGTGAGCACCACTTCCGTGTTGCAAACCGCATCAAGCAGATCTTGCAGCGTTACAAGGATCTACAGGACATCATCGCAATTCTCGGTATCGATGAATTGTCAGAAGATGACCGCGTACTAGTTGGTCGCGCACGTCGCATCCAGCGCTTCTTGTCACAAAACACATTCGTTGCAAAGGTCTTCACCGGTCTCGACGGTTCATTCGTTCCGTTGACAGAGACAATCACAGCATTCGAAGCACTTGCTGACGGAAAGTACGATCACGTTCCAGAACAGGCATTCTTCATGTGTGGTGGCCTCGACGATGTCGAGCGCAAGGCCGCAGAACTAGCGAAGAACTAAAAACATGGCACTTAACGTCGAACTAGTTTCGCCAACACAACAGGTGTGGTCCGGGCAGGCAACTTTTGTTTCTGCGCGCACAATCGAGGGTGACCTCGGTGTGCTTCCCGGCCACTCACCATTGTTTGGC
>Ga0209088_10001010_pt1 | contig 18762 bp, 19 predicted proteins | sample S_140625_EF_Meta_FD_187324 | JGI IMG/M metagenome (GOLD analysis project Ga0209088, IMG submission 187324) | Freshwater microbial communities from Lake Simoncouche, Canada to study carbon cycling - S_140625_EF_MetaG (SPAdes) (version 2) | ecosystem: Environmental > Aquatic > Freshwater > Lake ... | reverse complement strand
GCCTGATGTGTTTCGAGGTGCTGTGAAACCTAGGAACTCTAGTTCCTGGAATTGCAAAGCATTCAATGGAGGATTCATCTTGTCGTTTGCGCTAGCAAAGACAACTACTGATCCATCGCTGAGCCAATCCACCTTTATGGTTGGACCGCCTTTATTGTTTCTGCGGATAAAGCGATCTCCATAACAATGGATTGAAGCGCGGTAACCTCCGAAGAGATTCTCATTCAGATAAGCCAACACCTTTGCGAGAGGAACCCAGTCAGGACCTAATAGCGGATTCTGTTCAATGTTCTCCATGATTACTCCTTCACCAAGGTGTTGCGATAGATGGTGCTCACCACAGTTGCCCAAGTCTCAGGTGTCTCTTTGTATGGCTGGTAACCACCAGCACCACCAATAAGCACTCGACCATTTGCATACTTGTTAGCTAATGCAGCAATACGCTCAGCTGCACTTCTAAACCCTGCTTGAGTAAAGGTGTTACTTGCCAACGGAGAACCAATGTGACCATCAGCTCCTGCTGCTAGCAGGATGATATCCGGTTGATACTCATCGATGATTTCAGTTGCCTGATCCATTGCCCAAAGCAAGCCATCATCACCGTCAGTATCAGTGAGGTTGATGTTGTACCAGTGCTTGGATGGGTTGTGCCAGAAGTGTCTCTGCCCATACTTGTTTCGATCTCTGGTGTCACTTCCGGTTGGGAAGATGGTTCCGTTATGGATAGAGATAGTAGGGATATCCGTATCAGCTAGCATCTCTTGAACACCATCACCTGCGTGAATATCCCAGTCGATATATAGAGGTCTGTAACCCAGTGACTCTAGTTCTCTGGCTGCCCAGGCAAAGTCATTGAAAACACAGAAACCACTGGATTCTCCCTTGAGGGCATGGTGCTTAGCTCCCTGTGGGTTGAACCCAACTCGGATCTTGCCTTCTTTTAGTGATTGCACTAAACGGTATGTTCCAGAGAACATAGCTAGTAACGCAGCAGCGTTCCCTGGGTTCTCACCATCCCAATGACCATCTCGATACTGGTCCAATACTCTCGAGACATGTCTCGAATCATGCACGGACTCAATAGCAGAGCGCACCAAAGGCTTTAGTTCTTCGGTGATTGGTTCAATAACCTCAACTGCTGAACCTAGCTCAGCAACAATGAACTCTGTTGCTAGTTTGGCTCTAATTGGCTGCATTGGGTGGGTCTCACCTAGTGACCAATCTAGATAGATCTGGCCGAAGGTGGTCTGTAACGGTAACTGTTTCAATAAATTGCTTCCTATATTTCTCGGGACAACAAGATAAACAGAATCTAAGGACATCAAATTCCTGATGTTCGCCAGAGGCGATACAAAATAACGATTTAAGAGTGTTCCCGCTTAGGCCATATTTGGTATTGAGGTGGGGGCTCTTTGTCGTTAGGTTTAAGGCTGTTGTGTAATTTAGCCGTCTGGGAACATGCGGAGATTTGGAATCGAACTATGGCAAAGAAAAACTCTTTCAGCACTCCAGTGATACCGAAGAAGCCTGGTTACTGTGAGCTCCGACGCATCAAGCGAGCTGGTCGTAAAGACGCCAGAAAGAACCAAGGAGTCAAGGACTTCACACGCACACAAGCCATCAACGAGTTCGAATCATTTTCCAAGCGTGGAGAGATCGCTCTAAACGACTGGCTACTTAGAGTTTCATCACCATACATCACAGGTAATGCACGTATTGAAGCTGAGGTTCGCCTTTTCGAAACAAAGATTGAAAAGCAAAAAGCAAACATGGGTAAGACCGGCCGTGAGCAGAAGGCTGCGACTCTTCGTCTAGCTGCCCTTGAACAAGAGATGGCTGACCTATATTCTCAGTACGCCTCTAACAAGGAAACAGGCTACGCACTTATTCGTAGAGCCGATGAAGTAAAGCCTCTTTGGGAGAACCTTTACCGCACAAAGGCTGCGATCTACAACCAAGCAAGATCTAGAAAACTAAAGACAGATGCTGAAGCAGCTGCTGCAGAACTTCCTGTTTATAGAGTCCACCCTGCAGTTGAACTAGACCAGTTCGACCGCGAATTACCAGAAAGAAAAAGCCGCTAACCTATGGCTGAATTATTTTGGCAACGACGCGTAAAGCGTCGTGCCCGTAAAGTTCTAATCTCATTGCCGGATCTTCCATCCGATATCGACGATAACGTCTTCATTGCGCTCGGAACCCAGGCCGCTGAAGCAGACAAAACATCTAAGGCCTACGACGAATTCCTCTTCTCTGAAGAGGGCTACGAGCAGATGCCTTATGAGGATGGTATCGATGAGATTCTAAACCTGCAAAAGAGTAGAACCCCTGAAAGACAAGGTAGAGCAGAGCTACCTGTTCGTATGCGGATTCAATACATAACCAAACTCTTGGAGTCAAAAGTTAGGGATGTTGAAGATGCTAAGGCAAAAGTAGAAGAACTGTCTGGCCAGGTGAAGCAAGAACATTCATACCTGTCGGGGAGTGTAAAAGGGGAAGATAACGGCAATTGGGAAGGGGTTGCACCTGACACCACGTCTCGCCGCAAACACGTAACCAATGTGTTGAAGGAATGGCTAGTTTTCGTATTGGTAGCCGGCGCAGATGCGACGGTTGTTTACTTCTCTATCTATTCGATTATGCCTAGAGTCGCGGAAGCTCTAATGTTCTCGGCTCCAGCCATCGGTGTCCAAATTCTTTTCCCCCACCTGACAGGTAAGGCCATTGCGAGTTACAGGGCCAACAAAGAAAGTAATGCACAAGATTTCTGGATTGCTTTGGGTATTGGTGTTTCATGGTTCGCCTATGTATTAGCTATGTCCATCCTGCGATTCCAACTACTACAAGCAAACTACGCGTCGTCTCATAAAAAAGCTCCTGACATGCCGATCCTGCTTCAATTCGCTGCAGGTATGTTCACTTTCCTTATTTTGATTGGATTAGGAACTTGGGTACTAACTCGTGCAATGAAAGTGAACCCTCACAAGCACAAAGTTGGCAGGCTCGTCTTCGTTCGATACGGTGCTGAGGACAAGCTTCGCAAGGCGGAGAAAAAGCTGAACAAGACACAGTCTCTTCTCAAACAAGAAGAGGATCTTCTAGCTGAAATATCCAGACAATGGGAGCTGCGATCTAGCTCATACGCTCAATTAAGCGAATCTTCCAAGGCTGTCTACCGCAGAGCGCTAGTTAACCAGTTGGGAGCTCCTGAATTCACCACAGAATACCTGCCCGAGGAAAAGTTCAAGCTCAAGGGAAAGCAGAAAAAGAAAAATGAGTTCTAGCCAGCCAACGCCAAAAAAGAAGATGACAAAGCGAGGCAAGATTGCTTTGTCAGCTTTTGGTTTAGTTTTAGTTTTGGTACTCGGAGGTGCGGCTTATTTGGTGGGCATCGTGACACCAGTTAGGTTGTGCGAGTTTAAATCTGACAGCACAACGGACTCTACTTCTGATCAGATTTCAGTGGTCTTAGCCCCGACATCTAACTTCGTAGATTTTGACAGTTTAGTGTCACGAGCCGGGCAGGACATAAAGAGTGGTTTGGGATTCAGCTTGCAAGGCGAAGACAAAAAACAGGCATTGAATAGAGAGTTCTCTTTGGTAGTCGCGGACTCTGCACCAAAGCTGCTAGTAACTAGCTTTATCGATCCACTTAATGGCACGGAACCTCAGGAAATTGAAACTCAAATCGTGAGCACATATGGGTACCTAGATCTAGCTGCTGGTTGTGCCGGCGGGTATCTAGCCAAAGACAAGGATCAGGTGGATTTAGCTAAGGAATCGGACCTACTAAAAGCCCTAGCCGTTGCATCCGATCAATTGGGTCACACTGGAAAAAAGACACTTTACATTCTGGGAAACGGAATTCAAACCTCTGGAGCTATCCGTATGCAGGACGAGGACTCTTTCCCAAAAACTGAGGCTCGCGCAATCGCCATGGCGAAAAGTTTGGAGCAAAGAGGCGAACTACCTGATTTAACCGGTATCTCAGTAAAGTGGTACGGACTTGGCCAAGTTGACGGTTCCAATCAAAAAACTTTGCCGACTGCATGGACCAAATCGCTGAAGGCTTTCTGGTCAAAAACTATTGAGCTATCTGGTGGCACCATCGAGGGCATGTGTGAAGCTTGCGGCTCTGGAGAGCCAATGCCGAAAGCAATTCGAGTGCACCCCATTCAGGTGAGTCCGTGCCCTCTGATTGTGAAGCTTTACGAAGCCGACGGAGTTGAATTCAAGCCAGACAGCACTTCGTTCGTATCTGATTCTCAGGCTAAGGCCGCCGCCGAATCAACAGTCGCCAAATTCAAAGCTAAGGGTTGCTCATCGATGACCGTAACCGGCTACGCGGCGGCGGGTCGCTCTGAAAGCGAATATAAAGAGGAGCAGTCTTCAATAGATAAGACAAATGCGAAGCTAACGAAGGCTAGAGCGAAAGCATTTGCCCAATTATTGACTACAGCAGGCTTTGACGGAGACATAACATTCGTCGGTGGAGGCACATGTGGCACCGAGTGGGATGGAAACGGAAAGGCAAATTCTGAGCAGCAGCGTCTCTGCCGCAGAGTAGAAGTGTCTAACTAATGGCCAAAAAACCTGGCATCTCTTTCAGATCTCTTCGTCGTCGCAAGCGTGACACTAACGGAATTTGGGGTCACCTAGCTAACGAAGATTCGTTTAACTTAGGAACAGGTCCTAGATGGGGCTTGCCTGGTTGGGTTCTACCCACTGTTGCGACTGCAGCAGTGGCAACACTTATAGTGCTGTGCTTTCAAGTAGCTGATTTGAATGACAACAAATTCAATCCAAATGATGTTGTCGCTAAAGCAAGATCAGCAACATTTGAAGTTTCATGTGGCAATGCAAGTGGAACGGCAGTGGGTATAAACGTTAAAGTTCCTGATGGCTTTAAGACTGCAGTTTTCTCAGCTGCTCACATCTTTGATGACTGTGTAGCTGGAGACAAGATAGATGTCGTATCTTCAGGGAAAACCTATAAGGGAATGCTCTTCAAGAAGGACCCTATAGGCAAAGTAGACGAGAACTCTATTTCTGATATAGCGGACATTGCCCTCATTTATATGAGAGTGAAGCTCCCTACCCTTGACCCAGCGCCTGATGCCCGAGTAGGTGACTGGGTTGTTGAACTTGGTAACCCTTTAGGTGAAATCAACTATGCGACCTTTGGAATCGTTACTAAGGTAACGGACAGTGAGTACTACACAGATGCTCCAACTAACCACGGCAATAGCGGTGGACCACTACTTGATGACCAAGCGCGAGTCCTAGGAATCATCTCTTGGGGTCGTCTCATATCAGAAAACGTTGTGGACCCTAGAAATAAGTCAGAAATTCTCGATGCTGTGAACGGTATCTCAGCTGCCAAAAGACTTAGCAATGCTTGCGCGTTGATCTACTCAGCTAGCCCTAAGTGCCCGTTTAAGAATTAAGAATTCGTTACAAACAAAGTAGTGTCCCCATGCGGGGATATCGTAAAAATGAGCTAAGTTTGTCTCAAACAGTTGGGAGACCCGAATGAAAATTAGAACGACAGTATTGGCTGCGGCCGCCTTAGCTTCATGTGCAGTCCTGAGTGGTTGCTCACTTGGTTTCAATAAATTTAGCGAAGCTTATAAAGCTTGTGATGAGCCGAGTGGGATAAGCGTGTCTGATGGGGGTAAAACTCTATCCATTGACACTAGAGGTAATGACGATTATTCCGGGGCTGACTTCTCTGACATGTCTTGCATACTTGACGAGCTGAAAGTCCCTCAGTACATTCGAGACGACATCGAAGCTACCAACTCTTTAATGGGTCGACAAAATGCTGAATTTGAGGGTATCTCTATGAACTGGTCTTACCACCCAGACAGCGGCGCAAACATGACTTTGCACTATGGTGGCTAATTAGAAGTCTTGAGCCATCTCAGCTAGGCGGTCAATGCGATCATCTGTGTCTGGGTGACTCGATAGCAACCTTGAGAACAATCCTCTTCTAAACGGGTTAGAGAAATACATTCCAGCGGTTGCCTTGTTCTTTCTAACCGGAGCTTGGCTGAAGAGCTCCATTTTGTTCAGAGCAGACATCAATGCTTCCGGGTGTCGAGTCATAAGAGCCCCTGTTGCGTCAGCTAGATATTCTCGTTGTCTGGAGACCCCGTTCATAACTAACGGCCCCACAATGGCTGAGATCAGCCACGCCACGATTGCGACAAAGAACAGGACGATACCCAACGGAAACATTAAGACAGTCAGAAAAGCTCCGCGCTGCCTTGGCTGTCCAGCTCTTTGACTTCCAAAAATCCCGAATATGAAAAGGAAGCAGAACTGAGCCAAAGCAGAGAATGCTCCGACTAAGCCAAAGACGATCATCTTGACACGAGTGTCATAGTTCTTGATGTGAGCCATCTCGTGAGCCATGACTCCTTCTAGCTCATACTTCTCAGTGATTTTTAGTAAGCCTTCGGTAGCGCCTACGTGAGCGTGCCAAGGATCCCTTCCGACAGCCATGGCGTTGATGGACTCATCTGGTATCAGGTAAACCTTAGGCATTGGCATGCCTTCGCTAAGAGCAAGGTTCTCAACTGCTCTCCAGAGCCGTGGATTGGTTTCTTTAGTTATGCGGACTCCGCCAGCTAGGCCCATAGCCATTCTTGAGGCAAAGAAATACTGAAGTGTTGTGAATATAAAGATGAAGCCCAGGAGGCTTACCCCAACCCAGATGTTATCTGTGATCCATGAAAGCCAAGCTGCCACTGCAGTGAAGAAGGTAACGAACAGCGCAATGATTATGACGGTGTTCCGCTTGTTTCTTGCTATGGCGTTATACATCCAGGCTCTTTTCCTTAGTCAACTCCAATATAAGCCAAATGGTTCTGCTTGGGAACATATTTATTCGATAACCTGAACGCGAAAGCCTGCCTACCTCCCGCCAGCTGTATCGCTAGACTCGCATCATGAAGAAATTCCAGCATTTCCTTGAAGTATTTATCTTTGGCGCAAGATGGCTACTTGCTCCCCTATACATAGGTCTAGTGGGTGCTCTTGCTCTTTTGCTTTGGCGATACGGTATCGAGTTCTTATCTCTTGCCACACACATCAACAGTTCTGATGCGCATGACTTCACGCTGGATCTTCTAGGCTTACTAGACCTAGTTCTACTGGGTAACCTAGTGCTAATCGTTCTCTTTGCTGGTTACGAAAACTTCGTCAGCAAGATTGAAGTTGCTGAACGCTCAACGGACAGACCAAGCTGGATGGGCACCATCGACTTCAGCGGTCTAAAGCTCAAGCTAATCGGTTCACTAGTTGCACTGTCTGTTATTGAACTTCTCAAAGACTTCATCGAGCTTTCAAACCACGAATCAGAAGATGTTGGTCAGGGAACTATTTGGCGAATTATCATTCACCTAACATTCGTAGTTTCTGGTGTGCTATTCGCTGTCATGGATCGCCTTGGCGAAACAGGCGGCAAGCATACTGCTGGTGACTAGTTAGCTTTTTGGAACTGATCCGCTAAACCAAACACAGCTCTAACTGGATAACTTAGGTACTCTGCCCATTCAATGAGTCTTGGATCACGCCATGCGTAATCCTGTGCAACTTGAGCAAGACATGCCCAATAGAACACTGTCACTAGATCTATCGTCAGATAGTTCTTGGTGTCATCTTCAAATACTCGCCCTAATACTCTTCTGAGTAGTTGAGGAACTTGAGCTAAGCCATACTCGTGAATGGAATCAAGAACTAAGAGTTCTATCTGATCAGCTCTCTTTGCATTCCAGATAGGCGTTGCTTCAGAGATGCGCAGCATCCTTGAAACCCTCAAGGCATTCCTATAACTAGCCTGATCCAGAGCCAGCAACAAGCATTCAAAACGCTCTAACTCATAGCCTGCAAGCCTTAGGTCCAAGATGTCAGGGTAGTAAAGCACCCCGGTAAGGGACGCTCTCCCGGCAGGCGGGTCAAGCCTTACCTGGTCTTTGTCGAGGTCATCGAAATCTTGCATGACTCTATTGTCCTAGGTATCCTCTAGTGTTTGAAACAACTAGTAGTCAGGAGTAAGAAATGGGTGGCTGTTTCAAAGGGCTCTTTTGGTTCTTCATTTGGACGGTAGCTTTACTGGGGGCCATCTCTTTTCCACCCCTGCTTTTTGTATTGCTGGCAGGTCTTCCCTTTTGGCTTATTTGGAAATATCTAAAAAAGAATGGTTGGTTATAAATATGAAAGCTTTCTTCAGTGGTTGTTTTGGTTTTGTGGCAATTATTTTTGCTTTAGGTTTCTTTATTCAGTATCCAGCGGTGTTCTGGGGAATAGTCGCAGTATTTGTAGTTGTAATCATTCTCGGCTTTAGAGAGGGACTAAGAAGAAGAGATTCCCTAAACAAGCCGCCGGTAGTAACCCCCGCCAATACTGATGACGATGATGAAGGGGATATTCGCCACCACTATAACTACGGGGGAACTCCTATGAGTATTGATGACCCTGGAACAATTCAAAACCAATCAACATCTTTTGATGATGACGAGGAACATAACTAGCCAAGCATGTCATGCAACACGATAGTTGCATCTCGAGCAGGCCCAACACCGATAGCTGAGATGCGACACTTACTCATCTTCTCTAGAGCTCTCACATAGTCCTGAGCATTCTTAGGTAGATCTTCAAATTTCTTACATCCTGTGATGTCTTCTTCCCAACCAGGGAAGTTTTCATAGATAGGAATCGCATGGTGGAAATCAGATTGTGAAACTGGAACTTCTTCCACTCTTTTACCATCAACTTCATAGGCCACACAAACAGGAATCTCTTTGATACCAGTTAGAACATCAAGCTTGGTCAAAACAAAATCCGTTAGACCATTGATGCGAGCTGCATAACGAGCAATAGGTGCGTCATACCAACCGCAGCGACGTGGACGACCAGTTGTTGTTCCATATTCATGACCGGTCTTACGAAGTAACTCGCCCCACTCATCAAATAGTTCTGTTGGGAAAGGACCTGCACCTACACGAGTTGTGTAAGCCTTAACAATTCCAATTACGTTTTGGAATAACCCAGGACCAATACCAGATCCAGTAGCCGCTCCACCTGCAGTTGCGTTTGATGAAGTGACAAACGGATAGGTTCCGTGGTCAACATCAAGCATTGTTGCCTGACCGCCTTCAAACAAAACATTCTTACCAGCTTCAATAGCTTGGTGTAATTCAAGTGCAGTATCAGCAACCATCGGGCGAAGACGGTCTGTATAGGTAAGTAGCTCTGCGACTATTTCTTCTGCTCTAATTGCTGCGCGGTTATATACCTTACTTAGCAACTGGTTCTTCTGAACTAGTGCAGCTTCAACTTTTTGACGAAGAATTGATTCGTCAAACAAGTCTTGAATACGAATACCAACACGGTTGATCTTGTCAGCATAGGTTGGTCCAATTCCTCGACCAGTAGTACCAATAGCTCGCTTACCTAAGAAACGTTCTGCTGTCTTATCCAAAGACACGTGATAAGGAGTAATGACATGTGCGTTAGCTGAAACACGAAGACGACTAGTGTCGATTCCTCTTGCGTTCAAGGCGTCTAGTTCTTCAAACAAGACCTGTAGATCGATTACAACACCATTGGAGATAACCGGAATAACTCCTGGAGTCAAAATACCTGAAGGCAGTAAGTGCAGTGCATATTTCTCGTCACCGATTACTACTGTGTGACCTGCGTTGTTACCGCCATTGAACTTCACAACATATTCAATATGTTCTGCCAACAAGTCGGTAGCTTTACCCTTGCCCTCATCGCCCCACTGAGCTCCTACGATCACGAAAGCAGGCATGGCATTCTCATTTCTTGACAGGGGGACATTGGGCCAAAAGGCACAAGATAAGTTTATCCGAAGACGTGTTGGACTATCCAAGTGTGCATAGTTATAGCAGCTGCAGCAGAGGCGTTTATGCTCCTGGTAGAGCCAAACTGGGTTATTTCTAGGACTACATCGCTTGCCTTGATGGCCTCATCAGATAGACCTGGGCCTTCTTGCCCGAATAGGAAAACACAGCTTTCAGGGAGGTCGTATTCTTCAATCTTCTTACAGCCCTCAACATTGTCGATAGCGATGATTGGAAGCTTCTCGTTCTTAGCCCAAGTTAGGAACTCTTCAACAGTGTCATGGTGCCTAATGTGCTGGTAGCGGTCGGTAACCATGGCTCCACGTCTATTCCAACGTTTATTGCCGATGATGTGAACTTCTTGGGCTAGGAAGGCGTTAGCGTTTCTGACTATTGAGCCAATGTTGAGATCATGTTGCCAGTTCTCAATGGCAACATGGAAGGGATGTCTTTTGAGGTCCAGGTCTTTGACGATGGCTTCCATCTTCCAGTAACGGTATTTATCAACGACGTTACGGGTGTCTCCTTGAGCTAGTAATTCAGGGTCATAGATGGACTCAGGTGAATCGTAGCCCTCAGGGAGATCTCCTTGCCAAGGACCGACACCCCAAGTGGTGAGTTCATGACTTGGGTTGTTTGGTTGTTCTTGGTCTGTCATCCACTCAAGCCTAACTTTGCTAAAGGTAAAGTAGAACCATGGCTGAACGTAGAAAAATAGAGTGTTGGTTGACTGACATGGACGGCGTGCTTGTGCACGAAGGACATGCCCTACCTGGAGCTGCTAATGTACTCAAGCAGTGGCGAGAAGAGGGCCTTAGGTTCTTAGTGCTCACCAATAACTCGATGTATACCCCGAGAGATCTCTCAGCAAGGCTAAAAGCTACAGGACTAGACATCCCAGCTGATGCCATCTGGACTTCAGCTCTTGCAACAGCTGACTTTATTGCATCCCAAAAACCTAAGGGCTCTGCTTTCGTCCTCGGTGAAGCAGGGCTAACAACTGCAATGCATGAGATTGGTTACATCATGACTGATGTGAACCCTGACTATGTTGTTCTTGGTGAATCTAGAAACTTCAACTTCGATTCACTAACTAAAGCCATCAGATTGATTAACAACGGTGCAAGATTTATAGCTACTAACCCAGATGCAACCGGACCTAGCGCCGACGGTGTCTTGCCTGCAACAGGTTCTGTTGCAGCACTGATTACTAAAGCCACAGGCCGTGAGCCATACATAGTTGGTAAACCAAACCCAATGATGTTCCGTTCAGCTATGAACAAGATCAATGCTCACTCAGAATCAACAGGCATGATCGGTGACCGTATGGACACTGACATCGTTGCAGGTATCGAAGCTGGTCTTCACACTGTGTTGGTGCTAACCGGTATTGCTGATGATGCAGAGATCAACAAGTATCCGTTTAGACCTAATGAGATTCTGAACTCCATTGGAGATTTAATTAACTAAAGCTTAAAAAGAAGAAGCGGCTGTCCATAAGGGCAGCCGCTTCTTCTTTAACTTAAGAGTTATTTAATGAGGAATTTCTTAGTAAGGGTTCTACCGTCGGCAGAAACAGTTACAGTCTTAGAACCTTTAGTAACTGTGTATGTGTATACCTGTGTTGCCTTAGTTGGCTTGACGGTGACTTTCTTGAGTCCAGTGATAGAAACTGTAAATCTCTTTCCAATCGCATTTTTGATTGTTACAGAGATCTTCCTTCCTGAGGCCGCAGCCGAGACAGTGATTGGCAGCGCTGGCTTGTAGTAGTGGAACTCAACAGCGCTACCCATTGTTGTTACACCAGTTAGCTCTGCGATCATCTTTGCAAATTTTCCACCAGACACAGGAACAGGAGTTGTCTTCGTAGCTGGCTGTGCTTCACCAACTGTGTCTGTGTTGGTTAGGTTGAAAGTAACAACACCAAAAGCATCTGTCACTCCAGTTAGAACAAGTTGATCTTCGGTTGTCTTAGTTGCATCAGCAGTTGATAGAACAGTTGCACTTCCAAGAGCAGAGTTACCAACGATACCTGCAGTGATCTTCGCGTTAGCCCCTGAGTTAGCAAGGTTAATGCGAACAGTTACCGCCTGGTTACGTGCGTATGAACCGTCTTCTTTGGTTGCTTGGAAAGCAATGATCTGCTTTGAAGCAAGAGGTGCATAAGCCTGAACAACACCTTCACCTGAGATGGAGTTAGTTCCATCAAGAGTTGGTGCTAGCAATGCAAGAGATACTTCAGTTGCGTTGTATGACAATGCAGATGAATCGAAGTAGTGCAATTCAACAAAGTCAGCTGAGTCAGTCTTCTCACCGGTGATGCTTGGTAGGAACTGGCTGTAGCAGTCTGTTGTTGGGTCAGCATTGCGGTCATTAGGAGTATCTGAATCTAAGTGCAATGGAGCAGCAGGTAGAACTCCACCGTAAGTAGTGCAGTCATCAGGTGAGTTGATTACGAAGGTTACGTTTCCGTTTACATCTGTTGTCGCGGTTACGTTTGCACCATCAGACGCGTTAGCCGGAGCTGGACGAGCCTTGATTCCGTTAACGCGAACAGCAGCGTTTGAGTTTGAGTAACCCTTGTTAGCACGAAGAGTAACAACAGTGTTAGCAAGAGGAACACCTGCAGCATTAGCTGCGTGGAAAGTTAGCGATGTGCGAAGACCAAATGGAACATAAACCTGGTTGAAACGCATACCAACACCGAACCAGTCACAGTCAACTGTGAACTGGTTTTCGAAGTCATATCTCTTGATTGAGTTGTCTTCGGTTAGCACTGGGCTAATCAGACGAATGCTGTCCTTAGGGTGATCGTTTGTGGTCTGATCAGCAACAGGGTAAGGGCAGTCCGCTGCATGGGCTGGAGCCGAGATAGCTCCGATACCAACGATTGAAAGCAAAGCGGTTGCAACTAGTGCTCCGAGCTTTTTTGAGGTTAAGTTCATGGTTGATCCTTCTTCTTATGAGGAAGGGTGCCACCGAAAGATTTGAATGGGAAAGGGTGCGGCAGATTCTCAAGATCTTTCGGAGTGCGCACACACTTCCTATTAGCAGGTTATCCCTAAGAAGTGGTTCGTGAAAGCGGTTTCGCGGGTAGTTACCAATTCGTTATCTAGAGCTAAGCGCTCTCTCTAACAACTAGTTCAGTAGGAAGGATTATTGGCTCTATTTCCTGGCCATTTAGTTGAGCAATCATAAGAGTTGCTGCCGCCTCTCCGAGGGCAACAACGTCCTGACGGATGGTTGTTAGAGCTGGTCTTGAGGTCTGAGAAATCAGGGCATCATCGAAGCCAACAACACGAACTTGGCTCGGAACTAACTTACCTGCTGCCCCTAATGCTGTAATGGCACCCATAGCCATGAGGTCATTGCTAGCAAAGATTCCATCGAGATCTGGGTGGGCGTCGATTAGGGCTTGAGCATGCTTTTTACCTGCTTCGAAGGAGTAATCTCCTTCACAGATAAGACCTTTCACTGGCAGAGTTCCGCTCTCACGGAATGCCTGCAAATAGCCATCTAAACGCTGTTTAGCAGCTGTAGTTCCAATATCCCCTGTGATTATGCCGACCTTCTTACAGCCTTTACTCATCAGGTGTTTGGTGGCTGTGTATGCACCACCAAAGTTATCGGTATCAACAAAAGGGATTTCAGCGTTCGAGTGCGGGGTGCCGGTAATAACAAGAGGCAAGCCACGCTTCTTGAGATCATTGACCAAGGCATCGCTGTGTAATACGAAGAAGATAGCTCCATCAACTTCACCTGATTTTAGATAGTGAGCAACACCGCCCTCTAATGATCCAACAGGAGAAATCATGAGAACTGTGTGAAGCCCGTTCTCTGAAAGAACACGAGAAACACCGGATGTGACAGTTCCCCAGAACGGGTCAGCAAACACAGAAAGATCATCATCAATAACAACAGCGATGAGCCCGGTTCGACCGGACGCTAAAGCCGAAGCAACACGGTTCTTTTTATAGCCAAGTTTTTCAACGGCTTCTTGAACACGTCTTGTTCTTTCAGGATGAACGCTTTCATCACCGTTTAGAACACGTGAAACAGTTGCTTCGGATACTCCAGCGGTCTTAGCTATCACTGCATAAGTAGGGCGTGCACCAGGAACCATTAGGTTATCCTCCCCGCCCTAAAGGGCTCTAGTTGTTCTTGACTGTTTCCAAAACTGAACCGTTACTAGCAATCACCTTACTGTAAACGCTTGCTGAAAGTTTCGGGGTTCGCTGTAATGTTTCAAAATTGACATGAACGATACCAAATCGTTTCGCATAGCCTTCAGCCCACTCGAAGTTATCAAGTAGTGACCAGTAGTAGTAACTCTTAACGGGAACACCCTGTTCAATAGCTGCACCAACAGATTTTAGGTGGCTAAGCAGGTAATCGACTCGACGATCGTCGGTCACAACGCCGTTCTCATCTGGGCCATCAGGGTAGGCAACACCGTTCTCAGTGATAGCAATGTCAATGAACTCTGGCCAGTCCTTGTGAATACGAACTAGCAGATCCTCAAGGCCCTTAGGAGTAATTGGCCAGCCCATGTCAGTCAAAGGTCCCGGTGGGGTTCCATCGGAGTTGATAGGGAAGACAAAAGTTCCTTCGTTTTTCTGAACTTGTTCTTCAGTAGGTGTTGCTAGGAAAGAATCGCTGTAATAGTTAATGCCTAGGAACTCACTATCGATCTTGACTAGATCCATATCCCCTGGCTTGACAACCTTCTCGAGCTTGTCACCATAGAACTCAACTAGGTTCTCAGGATAAGTTCCATGCAACTGTGCATCTAACCACCAACGGTTGATGTTTGAATCCCAGTAATCACGAAGTTGCAGTAACTCTGGATTGCTTTCATCGGACACACGGTAGTTAGTCATGTTCAAAGTAATACCGCTACGAATCTCAGGGTGGGCTGCACGAAGTGCACGAGTAGCTTCAGCGTGAGCTAAAGCAGTGTGGTGAGCCACAGCAATAGAAGTATCTAGATCTTTTAGTCCTGGTGCATGCACTCCCCAGAAGTTACCCAACCAGGTAACACACCAAGGTTCGTTGATGGTGATCCAGTTTGAAACTCGATCACCAAAAGATTCTGCAGCCAAAGTTGCGTAGTCAGCAAATTGACCAACGATATCTCTATTAGCCCAGCCACCTTTATCTTGCAGTGACTGTGGCAGATCCCAGTGATACAAAGTAGCAGTTGGTTGAATACCAGCTTCTAGTAATGCATCGATAAGACGGTCATAGAAATCAATTCCGTGCTTACCAGCAGCCCCAGTTCCACCAGGAATAATTCTTGGCCAGGCAAGTGAGAAACGGTAAGACTGAATCCCAAGATCTTTCATGATCTGGATATCTTCTTGGTAGCGGTGGTAGTGATCACAGGCAACGTCACCGTTGTCAGCGTTAACTACTTTGCCAGGAGTCTTAGAGAAGGTATCCCAGATGCTAGGGGTTCTTCCACCATCAGCAAACGCACCTTCAATTTGGTAAGAGGCGGTAGCTGTGCCCCAGTTGAAATCTTCTGGAAAACTCATAATTAACCCTTCACTGCCCCATCCATAACACCGCGAACCAGTCTGCGACCAACGAAGATAAACAGCACTAATAGTGGTGCGGTTGAAAGGAATGCTCCACCCATGTTCAAGGCATAGTCAATTGCGTAACTACTCTTTAGTTGGTTCACTGCAACCTGTGCTGTGAAATTCTCTGGAGTATTCAAAACAAGTAGTGGCCATAGGAAATCATTCCAAGTTGCTAGGAATGAGAACAAACCAAGCACGAAGCTGCTCTGTCTAATGATCGGAAGAACAATTGACCAGTATGCACGGAATACACCGGCACCATCAATAGATGCAGACTCTAACAATTCGTTAGGAACCTGAGCATCGATAACCTGACGCATCCAGAACACACCGAAAGCTGTAACAAGTGCAGGCACGATCAAAGCAAGTAACGTGTCAATCCAACCGGCCCAACCGATAAGCATGAACAAAGGAATAATTCCAAGCTGGCTTGGAAGCATCATGGTCAAGATAACAAAGAGCACCATGTATCGCTGACCACGGAAGTTCAACTTAGCAAAAGCAAAACCTGCGATGGCTGAGAAGAACACTTGAGCAACAGCCACGATAGTTCCAACATAAACGGTGTTTAGCAGTGCCTGGTTGAACTGAGGCAGCACTTCATAAACGTGACTGATCACTGTGAAGAAACGAGGACCAGGAACAAGTGTTGGTGGAATCTTGCTGATTTCCTCTGTTCCGTTAGATGCAACGATGAACATCCAGTAGAACGGGAAAACAGATAGGAAGGTTACTAGAACCAAAGCGAAGTAACCCATGAATGACATCTTCTGCCATTTAGGAGTCTTGTTCTTTGGTGGACGAGGCAATGTCTGCTCTTTTGCTAACGCGTTGCTCATTTGCCATCACCTGCCAATTTACGAGTGATGAAGAAGTTGATGATTGAAACAATTGCAACGATGAAAGTAATCATGATTCCAATGGCAGCAGCGTAACCCCACTTGTATGCAACGAAGGCTTGATCGAATAGGAACAGTGTCAAAGTCGAGAACTGACCTGAGTCTCCACCGTTGTATGAACCACCAAGAATCAGTGGCTCAGCAAATACCTGAAGACCACCGATAGTTCCAACAATCAAAACGAATGTGATGGTGTTTCGTAGGGATGGCAGTGTCACATAAAGGAACTGCTTCCATTTGTTCGCGCCATCAAGGGATGCTGATTCATAGAGCTCACCTGGGATAGCCAACATTGCAGCTAAGAAGATAAGCGCGTTGTAACCAGTCCAACGCCAGACAATCATGGCCGCAATAGCGATGTGGCTTGAAGTTGTTCCTTGAATAAAGTCAACGTGCTCAAAACCAAGAGCACCGATGATGATGTTGATCATTCCAAAGTCACGACCGAATAGCTGACCGAAAACAATTGCGATAGCTAAAACAGATGTGATGTTTGGAACTAGAAGAATGGTTCTCCAGAAAGTTGAACCTCTAAGACTTGGGTTATGCAAAATAGCTGCAAGACCAATAGACATGATCAACATTGGAATAGTTGATAGCAACCAGATATCCAAAGTGTTGACCAAAGCATTCCAGAAACGATCATCGGCAACTAGTTCAGTGAAGTTCGCCATACCGATGAACTCTTGAGTTCCAAGAGCATCCCAGTTGAAGAATGCGATATAAACAGAATAAACAATTGGTGCTAAACCAAAGATTAGGAACATCACAAAGAATGGTGCAGTGAACAGGTAGCCCCAACGTCCATTCAATGAAAGAACAGCGTTCGGGTTGTTCAACTTCTTATTAGGCTTAGCTGGCTTCCAAGGTGATGGTGGCTTGGATTTGCCAGTCTTAGCCACAGTTGCTTGTGACATTTTCTATCTCTCTGGTTAAGACTTAACTATTTACACTTGCCCGCGTCAGCAATGCCCTTGGCAAATGCTTTCGCTGGAACTTTTTCTTTTCCGTTTGCAACAAGTGAGATAGCTGAACCCATTGCCATATCAATACAGCGCTGCAACTTACCCTCGAAGATCGGCTTTAGCTTCTGAACACCCTTCGCATAAATCGCTCCGGTAGGTGCATTGTTGAAGAACGGATCCTTGAAGCCAACCAGGTCAACATCTTTGTATAGCGAAGGTGTTGATGGGAAAAGACCATAGATCTGGAAGACCTTCAACTGCTGGTCAGGAGCTAGGTACCAAGAAATAAAGTCCCAAGCTTCTTGCTTGTGCTTTGCACCCTTAGGAATGGTTAGCTGGCTTCCACCTTGGTTACCGCCACCACCAGGAACGCTAGCGATGTCCCACTTACCCTTGGTTGTTGGTGCTTGGCCCTTGATGTAGTCCATCATCCAAGCTGGAGCTAACATAACCGCGAAAGTTCCTTTAGACATACCGACGTTCCAGTCAGATGAGAACTGACCGATACGTGTGCCGATTCCTGCTTTAGAAGCTGCAACGGTTGTATCGAAAGCAAGCTTTACGCGAGGGTTGGTCTTGTATACAAGCTTGCCGGTGTCAGTTCCGTCATTCTTGTAATACTTCTCTACCCCCTGGTTCATAACTGCTGGATAGATTGTTCCAACGTTATCCATGAAACCGATGTTTGCTTTCTTGTCTTTTGCTGAAAGCTTTGCCATGTACTTCTTACCGAATTCGATGAACTTAGGCCAGGTGCTCCAAGCTGCGCCGACCTTGTCGCGGGCATATGGAAGGCCCTTGGCCTTGAAAAGATCCCAACGGTAAGCAACTTCTAGGCCTCCGACGTCAGTTGGGATACCGATAACGCTGTCGTTGTAACCAACACCGTGCTCCCAGCGCCATGCTAGGTAGTCCTTCTTAAGATCATTTGCAGACTTGTTGCCCACGGTTGTGCGAAGAGTGCGAAGGTCCACGAAGCACTGTGGGTACGCACGCCAGAAACCTGAGTAAGAAATTTCAACAGCAGCTACGTCTGGGTTACCAGCACCACCGGCAGCACACTGGGTGTATAGAGCTGTTCCGTTTAGAGCATCAAGATCTGATTTCTTGATACTTAGTTTGATTTCAGGGTGAAGTTTCTTGTAATCAGCAATAAGTGCTGGCTCGATTACGTCACCAAAAGTATTGATGGTCAGCACAGTACAGCTGTCTGTGTCTGAGCTGGCGTTAGTGCAATCAACTGCTGCGCTAGCTGATGAGATTGCGCCAAGTGCCCCAATAGATAGAAGGCTTGCAGTGATAACTGCTGTTGCTTTGACTGAGAACCAGTTCTTTGACATTACGTGCTCCTACTGAGGGTTGCCTCCCCTTTTAGTTGTTGTGCGACAACTAATTAGGGAGGCCTACTTCCTCGGTTATAAGGTTTGTAGTAAACTGCGAA
>Ga0209088_10001009_pt1 | contig 18764 bp, 41 predicted proteins | sample S_140625_EF_Meta_FD_187324 | JGI IMG/M metagenome (GOLD analysis project Ga0209088, IMG submission 187324) | Freshwater microbial communities from Lake Simoncouche, Canada to study carbon cycling - S_140625_EF_MetaG (SPAdes) (version 2) | ecosystem: Environmental > Aquatic > Freshwater > Lake ... | reverse complement strand
GTCAGAGAGCGTATCGAAGCTGGGAAAGATATGCCCTCTGATCTATTTAACGTGTTCGCAGGAAACAGAACCAAAATAATAAGGAAATAAACATGAACAAAGCACAAGGCAACATGGACCAAGGAACAAAAAAGTCCAACGCAGTAGTTGAGAAAGTAGCTGCGGGAGCTTTAGCTGTAAGCATTTTTGAAGATGATGCAGATAAAGGTCTTGGTAATATAGGTCATGATGATCTAGCATTACCTTTTCTTAAAATACTAGGACAATTATCTCCAGAGGTTAATAAAAGAGATGGTAAATACGTTCAAGGTGCAGAACCTGGAATGATTTACAATTCTGTAACTGGAGAATTATTTGACGGTGAAAAAGGAATCAACGTTCTACCGTGTCATTACAAATTAGAGTATATTGAATGGCAAGATAGAGGTGAAGGTTCTGGTGCTCCAGTTGGAATTCACCCATCTTCAAGTGATGTAATGACTAAAACAAAAAGAGATGCTTCTTTTAAAGATAGATTACCTAATGGTAACTATATTGAAAAAACTGCAAGTTATTTCTTAATTGTTTGTGGTCAAACTCCAACTACAGCTTTACTTGCTATGAAATCTACGCAATTAAAGATAAGTAGAAAATGGAATAGTATGATAACTGGTATTAAGATGAAGGGTAAAAACGGATTATTTACTCCAGCATCTTTTAGTCATATTTATAAATTAAGAACTGTTCAACAATCCAATGATAAAGGTACATGGTTTGGTTGGGAAGTTACAAAGGTTGGTCCTGTAGAGGATGCTCTTTTGTATCAACAAGCTAAGTCATTTGCTGAAAGTGTTTCTAAGGGAGATGTTATAGTGAAACACGGTGAATCTAACGGATCTGAAAAAGGATCTGAAGCTCACTTTTAGTTTTCTCTCGTTACTTATCGTGGGCAAGAAATTGCCCACGTAAAAACATAAAGGGCTATATGGAAAGAAAGTTTATTGAAATTTTTACTGGTTTAAAAAGAGATTTTGGAATAGCGTATTTTGATAAATATATAATAGATCCAGAGACAGGAAAGAAAAAACCAACTTATGGTTGGGCAGATAAACCAATTACAGATCAAGATTATTTAGATCATTTAAATGGTAAAAAATCTATAGGTATTCAACCTTGTAATGATGAAGGTAAGGTATTATTTGGCGCTATAGATATAGATTCAAAAGATTATAAAGATTTTTCAGTTAAAAAATATTTAGATATTGTAAGGGAATATGATCTTCCATTAATACCTATTAAATCAAAAAGTGGTGGCTTACATTTATATTTATTTTTAAAATCATATGCTAAAGCACAGTTCGTAAGAAATTTTTTAGATACATTATTATTCACGCTAAAGCTTCCAACTAAAACAGAAATATATCCTAAACAAACAGAATTAGGTCAAGACGCAGAAGGTAAGTTATCTGTTGGTCAATTTATAAATCTTCCTTATTTTAATAAAAATGACAGAGTAGCAATTAATTTTGATGGTAAACCTTTTACTTTTGAACAATTTATTCAAGTCGTAGAAGCAAATCAAAAAACAGTAGATGAATTAGAAGAGTTTTCATTAGCCCATGTGAAAACTGTACTACAGGGAGGCCCATCCGAGTTTGATGATGGTCCTCCTTGTCTACAGATAATGGCTAAAGAACCATTAACAGATGGTAGAGATAGATGGTTATATAATTATATGGTGTTTGCTAAAAAGAAATATCCAGATAATTGGGATAAGAAAGTTATTCAAGCTGCTCAAGATTATTTTAAGAGAAATGAACAAGGTATAAATGATTGGGATGAGAAAAAAGTTAGAGATAAAATTAGATCTTGGAAAAAAGATTCTACTAAAGGACATTCTTGTACACAAGAACCTATAGTTAGTTATTGTATGAAATCTGAATGTTTAAAAAGAACATTTGGTGTTGCTTCTGATAGAAAAAGAATGTTTCCAAGTTTAACTGGATTACAAAAAATTAATTATCCAGAACCACAATATACTTTCAATGTAGAATTACCTGGAGGTAAGGTTAAAAATATAAGAGCTAAGTATATTGGAGAAGTAAATCAACAACAAGAACTACGATCTTTAATAATGAAAAGTGCTGATATATTTGTTCCAACAGTTAAAACTTTTGAATTTGAGGAAATTATAAATAAATTATTTCCACCTAAGGATGTTATCAATCCTCCTAAAGGAACTACTCCTGATGAACAGTTAGAAGAGTACTTAAAAGAATATCTTAATGGACCACAAGCTAAGTCACACGCATCGTTTAAATCTGGTGCAGTATTAATAGAAGATGAGTATGCTTATTTTAAATGGTCTAGTTTTTGTAATTTATTAAAGAATAAAGAATTTAAAGAAAATAAAATGATAGTTGCTCAAAAAGTAAAAGATTTATTTAAAGCTGAATTTGGTCAATTAAAAAGATTTCCTAAAAAATTAAATGAAAAAGAATCTCATGATCCAATAGAAGTCGTTAAGATACCTATGGATAAGTTTTCTAAAAAACATATAGAACCCGAAGTAATTAACATTAAATCTAAAAAAGATATAATGTAATGATTAAAAAGGTATTAGGTCCTCCAGGAACAGGTAAAACAAGAAGACTACTCAATGAAGTAGATAATTATTTAAGGAAAGGGGTTCCTTTAAATAAGATAGGTTATTTTGCTTTTACAAGAAAAGCAGCAAATGAAGCAAGAGAAAGATTTTTAAATTTAAATAAAGATCTTGTAAAAACAGATGTTAAATTTTTTCAAACCCTACATTCTTTAGCATTTCATTCATTAGGTATGAGTGAAGAAAATATTATGCAACCGGTTCATTATGAACAATTAGGTAAGGAATTAGGTATTAGAGTTAATTATACAAGTGAATCAGATGAGAGTTGTTATATGGATTGTGATAATGAATATTTTAAATTGATAGGTAAATCTAGGGTTAAGTGTGTTTCTATAGAGGATGAATTTAATACAAATGAATGGAGTAGAGAAATAGATATAGACACATTAAAATATATTAATGTTAATTTAAATAACTACAAAAATACTTATAATTTAGATGACTATACAGATATGATTGAGAAGTTTGTTCTTAATTCAGACAAATGTCCTCAATTTGAAGTTGTATTCATAGACGAAGCACAAGATTTATCTCCAATACAATGGAAGATGTTTGATATATTAAAAACAAAATCTACCGATGTATTTTTAGCTGGAGATGATGATCAGGCTATATTTGCTTGGGCTGGAGCTGATGTTAATAGATTTATTGATGAACCAGCAGAAGAAGAAATATTAGAACAATCAGAACGTATACCTTTAGCAGTACAAGAGTTATCTAATACTATTATCAATAGAATACAGGGTAAAAGAAAAGAAAAGATTTATTATGCTAAGAAAGACAAGGAAGGTAATGTTGTTGATGGTAAGGTTGAACACATATTTAATTTAGATAATTTAGATTTAACAGAAGGTAAGTGGTTAATATTAACTAGAACTATATATAGAGCAGATGAAATATCTGCATTATTAAGAGAAAGTAATTTATATTTTAAAAATAGGTATGGAAAAAGTATTGACAGTAAGCTTTATAAATCAGTATTAAAATGGACTGATCTTATTTCAGGTAAGGAAATATCAATAGCTGATTGTAAAGATATTTACGAATATCTAGATGAAAGTTTTAATGAAAAGAAATTTGAGAATAAATCAAGCATAAGAATAGAAGATCTTGGATATAGTAAAGAAACTAAGTGGTTTGATGCTTTTACTAATTTAGATCAAAATAAAGAATTATACATTAGAACATTATTAACTAATGGTGAGAAATTATCTGAAGAACCTAGAATAGAAGTATCAACAATTCACGCCGCAAAAGGTGGTGAATGTAATAATGTTATTCTTGTATTAGATAATGCAAAGAAGATAAGAGAATCTACATCAATTAATGTGGATAAAGAGGATGAAGAACATAGAGTTTGGTACGTTGGTGTAACAAGATCTATGCAAAATCTTTATATATTAAAACCTAAACGAGAATGGAAAGGATACCAGTTATGAGTAATAATGCGTTTTTTAAACAAATAGGAGGTGCACATTATAAAAAATATAAAATACAACCTTCTTTATTTATCAATGAAAATAAGATACTATTTGCAGAAGGCAATGCAATTAAATATATTTGCAGACACCAGGATAAAGGAAAGAAACAGGATTTGTTAAAAGCAATCCATTATATAGAAATGATTATAGAAAGAGATTACAGCGATGTTTAAAAAATTTGATAAAAAACTTTATGAAGAAAATGATCATAAAGGAAAAATATTTGCTTCTAGTGTATTAAAGAAAATGTATCCTTCTTATAATATTGTTGAAGGTGATAAATTTGGTGTTGATTTAAAAGTAATTGATCCTAAAGATAATTCTATATTCATAACCGCAGAAGTTGAAGTTAGACATAACTGGAGCAATGATGAAGATTTTCCATTTAGTACAATTAATATACCATATAGAAAACAAAAGTTTTTTAATGGTAAATGTAAATATTTCAGTATTAATAAAAATTTAAATAGATGTCTTGTTATAGATGACAAAGATATTTTAAATTCTCCATTAGAAGAAAATCCAAATAAATATGTATCTTCTAATGAAAAGTTTTATAAAGTACCTGTAGAAAAAGGAAAATCAATTTTAGGAAAGGATTATGCAATATGAAAGTACCTCTATTTGAAGCACAAAGAGAATGGGTTGAACCGGAAGAATTTCCAGATCTACGATCTTATGATGAGATTGCAGTAGACTTAGAGACAAGAGATCCTGATTTAAAAAAGAAAGGATCAGGTTCTGTTATAGGTAATGGAGAAGTAATTGGTATCGCTGTTGCTGTACCAGGAAGATCTTTTTATTTTCCCATAGCCCATGGCTCAGGGCCTAATATGGATAAGAAAAAAGTTTTAGCATGGTTTAAAGATACCATGGCTACTCCTTCTTTAAAAATATTCCATAATGCAATGTATGACGTTTGTTGGATTAGACAAATGGGTATCAAAATTAATGGCTTGATCGTAGATACTATGATTGCAGCGTCATTAATTGATGAAAATAGATTTCAATATAGTTTAAATACTTTATCTTGGGATTATCTTGGTTATGGTAAGAGTGAGGCTGCTTTAAATGAAGCTGCTAAATCAAGAGGATTAGATCCTAAAGAAGATATGTGGCAACTCCCTGCTATGGAAGTAGGCGCATATGCTGAAAAGGATGCCGAACTTACATTAGAACTATGGCAGATATTTAAAAAAGAAATAGTTCATCAAGATATAGAATCTGTATTTAGTTTAGAAACTGATTTATTCCCATGTTTAGTAGACATGAGATTTAAAGGAGTAAGAGTTGATATAGAACGTGCACACAAGCTGAAACAACAACTAACAGCACAAGAGAATGAATTGTTATTAAAAGTAAAACAAGAAACAGGGATAGAACCCCAGATTTGGGCCGCAAGAAGCATAGCAAAAGTTTTTGATAAGCTTGGCTTAGAGTATGATAGAACTGAGAAATCATCTGCACCATCCTTTACTAAGAATTTTTTACAAGAACATTCTAACCCTATAGTTCAAATGATTGCAAAAGCAAGAGAAATTAATAAAGCACATACAACTTTTATTGATACAATCATTAGGTATGAACACAAAGGAAGAATTCATGCTGAGATTAATCAAATTAGATCTGATCAAGGTGGAACTGTAACTGGACGATTCAGTTATAATAATCCAAACCTACAGCAGCTTCCAGCAAGAAACAAGGATCTAGGACCACTTATTAGATCTTTATTCTTACCTGAAGAAGGTCATACTTGGGGTTGTTTTGACTATTCACAACAAGAACCTAGACTTGTTGTACACTATGCTTCTTTATATAAGTTTCCATCTGTTTATGATGTAGTTGAATCTTATAAAGATAATCCTAATACAGACTTCCACCAGGTGGTTGCTGACATGGCAAACATACCTAGATCACAAGCTAAAACTATTAATTTAGGTTTATTCTATGGAATGGGTAAGGCAAAGCTACAAGCTGAACTTGGTGTATCTAAAGAAAAAGCTGCAGAACTATTTGAACAGTATCATGCTAAAGTTCCATTCGTTAAACAATTAACAAATGCTGCTTCTAATAGATCTCAAGAACGTGGTCAGATAAGAACGTTGCTTGGTAGATTATGCAGGTTTCATTTATGGGAACCAAATCAATTTGGTATGCATAAAGCATTGCCTCATGAAGAGGCACTCCAGGAACATGGACCAGGGATAAGAAGAGCATACACTTACAAAGCTTTAAATAAATTAATTCAAGGATCAGCAGCTGACATGACTAAAAAAGCAATGCTTGAATTATATAAAGAAGGAATAGTTGCTCATATTCAAATTCATGATGAATTAGATTTATCTGTTGAATCTCCTGAACATGCTAAAAAGATAATTGAAATTATGGAAAATGCTATTCAATTAGAAGTTCCAAATAAAGTAGATTATGAATCTGGTGAAAACTGGGGCGATATATATGATTGATTATGTCTTATCTTAATGCTAACATACCACCAATTTATTGTAACATAAGAAGGGAGTATTTGTATGATCTTAAACAGCATCACGGAGAAACTGAAAATTGTGTGGTCTTTAGTATTGCGAGCATACCTGGCCGTGCAATATTATTCCATTGTGTACTTGAATCAGGTGCAATCTATTTCAGATTACCTATCAGCGCTTTTATTCAAAAAGGATTTGATCGCAGAAACGTCCCAGATCAAGATATCAAAGATCTTGAATTATGGAATTCATTTAGTTATTTTCCTAGCGTTATCTGCTTTGATTTTTTAAAAGGACAATCTTGTAAATATTTTAGTAATGGTAAAACACATAATGCAGAATATTTATTTACTATTGACTGGGCTCACCCAGATGCTAATATCCTCAATACAGAACATTCCGAAATGGTTTCAGAACATAAGTGTGCTCATGTTCTCAAGCTTACTAACGGTAATTTCTCTGCTCAGCCTAACAATCGCATTCTTTGGAATGTGCCTAATTTCACTAATTATTCAGGGGTACCAGACTATAAAGTCCAAACTACTGAATGGAATGTTGAAAATAAAAATTGGGTAACAGAGGATTCAGATAAAATGTTTTATAACGTAGAGGATAAAAATGAGTAGTGAATTTAAATTAAGTGATCAGACAAATGTTTCGTTGCCAGTTAAAAATATAATAGCAATTGTATCTGCTATTGTTGTGGCAGTATGGACTTATTTTGGTCTTGTTGAAAGATTAAATAGATTAGAGACTAACGAAAAATTAATGGCTCAAGATCTTTTAAAAAAAGCTGATCAAACACCTAAAAATCAAGAAATGTTTATGTTGATTGAGTATCAAGCTAAGGCTTTAGACAAACATTCAAAACAATTAGAAGAAAACGTACATACTAAAGTATTAATAGCTCAATTAGAAAAGAAAGTAGATAAACTAGAAAAAGAATTAGATACCTTAAGAGGTAAATAATGGTTGAAGTGGTATTTGCATTATTAATGTATATGAATGGTAAATTAGAAGGCTATTCTCCTAAAGCTAATGTTGCAGATTGTTTAGAACAAAAAAGAAAAGTAGAACGTGACGGTAACCCAAATGTTACTTCATGGACTTGTAAAGAAGTAAAAGCCATAGTAGAAGTAGATAAACATGGCGTTAAACGAATTAAAGAAGTTAAACAAGATTAATTGTATTAACAACCTCGCAGTTGGATGCTGCCTCTCAAATCACTGTAAATGTTATGACAACAAAGATTTTAACAATCTGGAAATATTTGATAATAGCCTTAGTGGCATTTTTGCTAGGTACATTCTTTCCGAACCCGATAGCGAAGAAGAAGACAGAAAACGCCATTATCGCCTGGGCTAAAAGCCTAGGGTTTGGACCTCCAAGGTTTGAATATAATAATAATGAAGAGTTCATCATATCTCTTAAAAAATGCATAGCCTACCTAAACTTTGAAATACCCTCTAATAAACATATAAATACAGAACTGATAGTGGCTCAAGCTATTGTTGAATCTAGTTATGGAACATCCCGATTTGCAATAGAAGGAAATAATCTATTTGGTATAAGGGTTTGGTCAAAAGACGGTATGTTACCATATAAACAGCCAGATCATATAGAATGGCGTGTAAGAGTCTTTAAAAACAAGTGCGAATCTGTTAAGTATTACATTGAAATTTTAAATACAAAACAAGTGTATGCAGAATTTAGAAAAGCTAGGGACATGTCATTCAATAGAGATCCTATTCGAATGGCAAAAGCATTAGATAGTTTTTCTACAAACAAAGAATATGAAAAACACGTTATAGAGGTTATTAATAAATTAAGAAATGTTACTAAGTGAAAATTTTACATTGGATGAATTAACAAAATCACAAGAAGCTATTCGTCTAGGTATTGAAAATGAACCTAATGATGAACAGGTTGGAAATTTAATTTTACTTTGTAAAAATATATTACAGCCAATTAGAAATCATTTTAAAATACCGGTATCTGTGTCTTCTGGTTTTAGATCAGCAAAACTATGTGAAGCTATTGGGTCCTCAGCTAAGAGTCAACATACCAAGGGCCAAGCAGCGGACTTTGAAATATTTGGTGTACATAATAAAGAAGTAAGTGATTGGATTGTTAAAAATCTTGATTACGATCAATGTATATTAGAGTTTTGGAACCCCAATGACCCTAACTCAGGGTGGGTTCATTGCAGTTATAATGATAATGGCAATAGAAAACAGTATTTAAGAGCTAGTAAAGTAAATAATGCAGTTATATACTATCCAATGGTATGAAAAAATTTACAATTGATTCTTTAATTGTTCATGGTATTTGCCCTGGCTGTAAAGAATTAACTGCCCTGGTATCTATAGTAGATAATATATATAAATGCACCAATTGTGGAAATGAACTTGAACAATATGTCAATGGTGTTATTAAATATTTACCAATGAATAATAAAAAAACACAAAAAATTCTTAGTAAAGATAAATAATGGCAAGAAAAATAAGCATAGGAAATGGTCAATTTATTAAACAAACTAATAAAAAAAGACCTGGACGTCATTCTAAGAGACCTAATAAAAAAAACACGCATAAAGTGTATAATGGTCAAGGTCGTAGATAATCTATTTGACAGATAAGATAATATAGAATATAATCCTATATTATAAACAAATCAGAAAGGTTATAAATGACTGACATAAGTAAATACAAAAACGTAACTTTATCTAAAGAGGCTTATGCCAAATTAGACAAGATAAGAAGAGTGATTGCTCCACCCGTTGTTGTGAGTAGATCACAAACAGTTGCAATATTAATTGATGAGAAAGCGAAGAGTTTAAATGGTAAAATGTCTAAATAATTTAAATATTCTTATGGAAAATAAAGATATTATTCCAGAACAAAAATTGTGGAAAGCTGTATTATGCCAAATGCTTTATGATGCTCTTTCAGATTTTGAAAATAAAACTATAAATAAAAATGAAAAAGAAGCAGCTGAACGTTGGTTTATATATAAAACCAAAGATTTTGTTGATGTATGTACTCATGCTGGATTTGATGCTGATTACATATATGAAAAAGTAAACAAACTTCTAAACTTAAAAAAATTAAAGAAATTAGGAATAGTTTGGAATCACGAAAGAAAGACTAGATATGAAAATAATATGTCCAGAGTGTAAAGGAAACGGTTACATTACAACTTATTATCAAGGAGAAAAAGAACCTGTATATAAAGATTGTAAATATTGTAACAATCAAGGTGAATTAAAAGAAAAAGATGTAAATAAAAAAATGAACTATGAAAGGATGCAACAATGACGTTTACAAACTATAAAAAAGCAATAGCTAAGTTATTAAAGGCTTACCATAAAAAATGGGATTGGCAGGGTAAACCAATAGCTAAAAAGAAAAAAAAGAGAAACAAAAAATGAATCCTATTACGCAAATAATTATTATAATTATAATTGTGGTTATAATGATACAAATATTTAAGTGGTATAGATAATGAATATATTTCATTTAGATAAAGATCCAAACAATTGCGCTAAATATCATTGCGATAAACACGTTGTTAAAATGATATTAGAGACAGCACAAATGTTATCTACAGCTTATCAAAGGCATTTTGGTGTTAATGATAAATTATATAAGGTTGCTTATCCTAAACATCCTATGACTATATGGGTTGGTAATTCAAAGGAAAACTTTTTATGGACCATGGATTTAATGAAATGTTTATTACATCAATACACACTTCGTTATAACAAAGAACATTTATCTGGTCGTATATATAAAGCATTAAAAACTTTAGACCTTACAAACTTTCCGTCTATTGGTTTTACTAAACCACCTTTATGCATGCCAGATACTTATAAAGTAGATGATTATATTCAATCCTATAAAAATTATTATGTAGCTGAAAAAAAATCTTTTGCTAAATACACAGCAGTTAATATACCGGAGTTTATGATATGAATAATATGAAAGATAAAGGACCTAATGATTTAGAATGGATTATAGACCGATATAAAAAAGAAAACTATAGGTTAGAGATGGAAATAGAAATGCTTAAAAAAGATATTGATTTTCTAAGAGAAGAACTTCAAGCTAGAAAGATTGAAAATGCCAAAAATAAAAACTAAAGAACCTAAAACAGCTAAGGTTATTATTCATAGTGCAGTTAAATACTGGATAGAACCAAAACGTTATGGGTATGAAATTAAAATATTAGATGAGGCGGACGATATAACAAGTATCGAATGTCATATAAAAAAGAAATACAGGCCCCATGACGAAGAAATTTTCAGAAGATAATTTAAAAGAAATATATGATCAGTTGTTTGATAAATCTGCTGAGCTCATACTTAAATATGAAGATGCCCAGGTGGTTGCATCAACTCTCATGGCACAAGCAATTAGATTATATAAAACTATATTAACACCACAAGAATTTGAAGAAATGTTAGAAGTTGTTTTAAATACGTCCAAACAAGTTGAACCATTTATATTTCATAAATTACACTAATGCAGATTTGTAATAAATGTAAAATAAAACAGTCTTTGGATAATTATTATTATTATTCTTCAAGAAATGGTTATTTAAAAATATGTAAAAGTTGTGAAAAGAAAAGAAACAAAGAATGGAAAAATAATAATGTATATAAAAGTTCTTTAAGTGATTCAAAATATAAATCTGAAGAAAGAGGTTATTTAATTAATGTGTATAGCACTATGAGTAAACCTTCTATGGTAAAATTAAGAGGTATTCCCTGTAATATAACTAAACAACAATTTTTTGAAGAATGGATGTTACATAAAGAAAGGATGGGTGGGATATTTTGTGAATATACAGGGTCACCTTTAACATTTAATAGGGGTATTATAAAAGGCGGTGGTAAAAAAAGTAGATGTGCAACTAATTTATCTGTTGACAGATTAGATAATACTAAACCTTATACTCCAGGAAATATTGTATTTTGTAGAGCTGATTTTAATAACAGAAAAAATCAAGTTAATCTTGACGATTGTATAAAAATAATAGAATTAGCTAAGAAAAGAGGAATGATATGAATTATTTAGTATTAATTATAATTGCCATTTTAATATGGTATGTGGTTTGTTCATTATGAAAAATAATAAAAGAAGATCAGAATGGGGTAAAGGTTGGGATGGAAGATCTCGTATTCCTGATGAAACATATAAAAAGAACTATGATGAAATAGATTGGTCATCAACTAAAAATAAAAAACCTATGGATGACATAATAGATGAGGCAATAAAATATGATATTAAAAATTAAATTAACATTTATATTATTACTTTTGGCAAGTTGTTTAGGACCTGAATTGTTTACTATTGGTGGATTTAAAGTAACGGCTGGGACCGCTATTACTGTTCCTGCTAAAATAGAAGCGTATGAAAAATACAAAGAAGAAAAGGAAAAGAAAACATACAAAGAAGAAGAACATAAGAAACGTTTTGAAATGAATAAGTTAGATGAAAAAACATTTGAGATTTATTATTAATGAAGTGGAATAAAAGATTTATATATCCAGCAAGTTCTAGAGCCGTGTTAGAAGGGGAACGTCACTATGATGTAAATGCTGAGAAGCTTCCTTCAGTAACAACGATACTCCAGGCGACACAGCCGGAAGAAAAGCGTGCTGCATTAGCCGCTTGGAAGGCACGAGTAGGCGAGGCTGAAGCAACACGGACCAAGGACCAAGCAGCTGAACGTGGAACTTCTATGCATACAATATTAGAAGGTTATCTCCTGGGGCAACATCATTTAGATTTAACTGAACTTGGACAGAATGCTCATACCATGGCAAGACAAATTATAGATAATGGTTTAAAAGATTTACATGAAATCTGGGGATCGGAAATTACAGTTCACTATCCAGGTCTGTATGCAGGCGCTACAGATTTAGCAGGTGTATTTAATGGGGCCGAAAGTATAATTGACTTCAAACAAAGCAACAAGCCTAAAAGAAAAGAATGGATAACAGATTATTTCTTACAACTAGGAGCTTATGCTATGGCACACAATCATGTGTATGGAACTAAAATAACTCAGGGGGTTATTCTTATGTGTACAAAAGATAATTTATTTCAAAAGTTTGAAGTTGATGGACAAGAATTTATTAACTATCAACATGAATTCTTAAAAAAAGTAGATATTTACTACAATAATAAATCTAAATAAGTCATTGTTTTTAAACACTTATTTCTTTAAATATGTGGTTGACTTATATATAGGATAATATATTAATACTTATAGAAAGGAATAACATGGTTAAAAAAGTAACAGATAAAGAATGGTCAGAGTATCATAATTCAAAAATTAATTTGAAAGATGCTTTAGAAAAACATCTTGAGAATATAGATAAAGTTTTTATTTATGATAATACTAATAATGACGGTGATTACGAGTGCGAAATGGAAGCTCAAGGAACAAGTCTTATGAGAGATATTTTAGCTAAAGTAACACGTTGGAAAAAACAATACGATGAAAATACAGAAAGGAATAAATTATGACACATACACCATTTATCTTTAGACCAGAAGATGAAGATAAAAAGATCTACGTTGTTAAACAAGAGTATGTAATGACTGTTGAACAATATGTTAAAGCTAAAGATGAGGAAGAAGCCTTTAATATTTTTTTAGAAAAAGGCGGAGTAAAATACGAAAACATCGGTAAACATTTAACTAACGAAAGTTTTGATGAATGTGAAACAGAGGTTGTTGACATTGATAGTCCTGATACTAAAGTTAAATATGTTGGAACTGTTTGTCGTATCTCTAAAGATGATCCGTATGATTTAGAGTGTGCGGATATTGAAAGTGAATACGTGGACAATGTAATACCTATGAACAAACAATTTGGGAGACACGCATGATTAGTTATACATACAAAGCACCTAAAACTTCTCATTATATCTATAAAGTTAGAGGAAAAGATATCTTTGGTTCAATGAAGTTTAAAACAAAAGTAAAGACTATTGAAGATATGTTGGATGAACTTAAAACTGTTAAAAACTTTTTAAGAAAAAAATATAAAACTAAAAAGGTATCTATTATGAAAGATACTACCGGAAATAAAACATGGATGGCAATATGATTGAATTATTTAATGATCTTTACAGATTTATATTGTCTGGTGTTTCAATTGGCTTCCTTGTTGCAGCATTATTTTTATGGTATTGTGTACATAAGGATATGAAAGATAAACAAAAGTTTGATGAAAAATATAGAAAAAGTAGAACTATAAAGGATGTTATATGGCAGTTAAGAAAAAAATAAATATATTAAAAGACATAAAAAATCCTGAAATTAGAAAAGAACTTTTGTATTATTTTTCTTTGTATAAGGATATTAAAAGTAATAAATTTTTACCTTCTATTAAAGATCTTTTAACTATTGATGTTGAGAAAGCTTTAAAAAAGAAAAACTATAAAGAAGCTAAAATTCATCTGTTAACTTTAGGAGTTAAAGAGGAATACCTTGATGATTACATCAAGGGACGTAAACAATTAAGAAAGGTAAACTAATATGATAACCATTGAAAAGTTATGTGAAGACTTAATGAATGATTGGAAAACCGGTACTTATACGAAAGCTTATAATGATTATGATGCTTTATTAAGTGGACGTGAGATGAAAGAGATCTTTATCGAACAGGCTAGAAAACGAGCTGATGTAGTTGAAGAAGCTGAAATTATGTATATGGCTGATCAACTTGAAGAATGGGTCGATGAAGGTATTGCTAACTTGCAATAAGCTTGGTTCAAGGCACAAGTAGCCTGGATCAAGGACCAAGACTCAAGGACCAAGAACAACGGAACACGGCCAGATATCATAAGCACCCTCGCAGGAACGTCTACCCGGGGAGACTCGGGGTCTGGCCAACCCACCAATTGTAGTGTTTTCATATTTACAGAAAAATGCAAGAAAAGATATATAAATCAATGACTTAGGTCATTGTAGTGTTTGTATAGCTTTTTTTCTAGGGTAAAATATTTTTTTTGAAAAAAATTTTTAGGAGCAAAAAAACACTACAATCACTACAATGGTCAAATTAGTCATATAAAACAATGACTTATTCAGATTTCCATTGTAGTGTTTTCTAAAAAAAAACACTACAATCCGCATAAATGCTTGCTAAAAAACACTACAAAAAACACTACAATCGTACTGATAGTCGGCTAGTCAGCCACCTTTTTGGTTTTAATAGTTAGTATTTGGGTATAAATAAGTTCTATATGAAAAAATTCCCTTATGAACTGTATAAAATTGAATGGGAAGATATATGTTCCGACTCTGGATGGGCTTCTGACATAGAATTTGACAGAATGTTGGTAAGTTATTGTATTTCAATAGGTTTTATTTACAAAAAGAACAAAGATTATGTTTGGATATTCTCAAGCTATGAGATAGACAATCTGGGCGAAATTACATTCGGAGATAGGACTGTAATTCCCGCAAATAACATCAAAAAAATGGAGAAAATCAATGGTTAAGAAAAAGAAAACAGAATCTATTCAAGATATTATGGATAGAATTCAAGAAGATATTGATATCCTTAGAGATAAGGCTCAAGATCTAGAAGACAATCAATGTCAATGTGATTCATCAGAAGATGGACCAGAAGATTGGTCTGACGAAGATGAGGACGAAGACGAAGAATAGTCTACTATAATTTTTTCCTTCTTTGGGGGCTGTTGTTTATTACCAAGTCTTAGATTCTTTTGTTGTTCTTTGACTTCTTCTTTTAATTCCTCAACTTCAACACCCTCAAGGATAGGAGAGTATTGATCTAATACTTCTGCAATTCTTTTATCTAATTCTTCCTCAGACATATCTTCTAACTTACCGGTTCTAATAATCTTTTGTTCTACATATAAACCAGCAGCCTTACCTCTAGCAACTTCTGCGTTGACAGCAGCACTCCAGGCTTTATTTTCTAATGATTGATTTCTAATTTTACCAAGCTCAGCAATATGGCTTTCAAATGTAACGTCATATTTCTTTTGATTCTCTGCTCTTAGTTGTCCTATGTATTGAACTACCAATGGAAATAATTTTGGATTTTGTAATTCAGATGCAGTAATGGCAGCTCTATCTTCTACATAGCCAGCAGCTTTTGCACAGTCAGTTGCGGTCTTTCTACCTTCATTACTAACTAACTCATTAGCAAACTTTATCTGCATTTCTGTTAACTTCTTATGCGACATGGGTTGACAGTTAACGTAACTTTAAGTAAAAGTCAACTTGGAGATGGCTTACGACAGGATTCGCTTTTAGCAGTCCAGGATACTGATCTCCACTCTTTTGTTGTTGTACCAGTCAATTATCTCCATGATTGGCTGGTCTAAATATTATGCTAAACGGAAAGAATTTACTCGGTATCTTAGAGAAGTTTGTAAAAAACTCTGAAGTTGGTGCTAATGCACGTATTCAAGTTCAAATGCCTAATGGAGATTTACATGACATTGTTGAGATAAGATTAATGGAAAATATGATTATTGGTCCAACAGAAACTCATCGTATTGTATTGAAAACTGAAAAAGAAAAACACAAAATGTCTAAAGTAATAAGGTCCAGTCAGATCGTATAACATACGTCAATGTTTGAATGAAATCAGAGTCAAAATTTTGGTTAGAAGTTAAGAAAAATATTACAGGAATTTCTTTCACAAGGCTTGAATCTTGGGCTTCAGCTGGCGTTCCGGATCTATTGTGCTATAACAAAAATAATAAATTCTTCACCATTGAACTTAAAGTAAGTAAACGTAATTTTATGACCTTCAGTCCGCATCAAATTGCATTCCATGTACGTCATCCAAAGAATAGTTTTATCTTGCAAAAGGCCCTCGGTCCTTGTGCCATAAAACTTTATGAGGGATCAAGCATCATGAAACTTCATGAGCATGAGCCGTGTGCCCCGCTTGCTGAATCATGGCCCATGGTCCAGGAATATCTTGTCAATGTGACATAGTGTCGCACCTCACTACACACTTGTGGGCGGGGCCCACCCACACATGCGGGCGGGGCCCACCCTTAAAAAAATCTATATTATAGAGCCTGCCTGCTTGCCGCCTGTGCCTGCCTGCGCAGCTTAATTTTTAATTTTTTATTAGATTCTCTAGCCCCCAGGACGGGGGCTAGGTTTACAACGTTAGGAAGCTTTTTTAATATAATCAGGATCCCCTGGAAATTTATCCTTAAGGTCAATCCTTCCTTGTACCAGCAGAAGGCATTCTCCCCCGCTGCCCTGATGCGGTTCTCTCCATACATCAAAATAGTCCCCGTCCTTTTCTCTTCTAAGTCTAGTGACTATCTTACCCTGCCAGCTCTGGGCCTCGACTCTTAAAGAGTGATGCGCTCTAGCTGTAGGCTGAGTCTTTCTTGCAGACTCAGATATCATACCGTAAAAGTGACTCATATTGCTTTCTCCATTATTAGTTGTTTAATTGTCTTTAGATGTCTATCAAGCCTGCAGACATCCGACTTTTGCCAAGGGTCATTATAAACCTTTTTATCAGTAAGATTGATAATTAAATAATGTCTATATATATCAATCCAACCTAAAAGTTTTTTCTTTTGTCTTTTGGTCATCTTACATTACCTATTAAGTTGTATAGACTTTGAAATTCTTCTTTGGCATCCACCTCTGAAAAATTCCAGTCTATGTTAGTGTTAACTAGCAGCATCATCTTAAGCTTAATCAATCTCAGTTTAAGCTTGCGATTCTGCCTAGTTAACTTTGTTATTGTTTTTTTCATACTTTCTTTCTCCTTCGTTAGTGTTGAGTGATTCATTAGACATAGATTTTCTTAAACTATGACCACCCTATATGAATCTACGTGGTGATATTTTAACTCAACAAAACAATTATATCCTATAATCTCCTATTGTGTCAACTTGTTTCTTGTGCCTTGTTTCCTGTGCCCTGATGCACGGCTCCTGCAACCTGAGGTTATGTCAATGCGACAAATTGTCGCAGGCACACACACATGTGGGCGGGTCCCACCCTAATAAAAAAATTTGAAGCTTGCTGCCTGCTTGCTTGCGACCTGTATATATTTATTTTTTTGGGAGTTGTGGCGCCCTTGGTTAGGGCGCCGTTAGAATTATACTTCTTTTACAGAAGTTACGATGGGAGCATTCCCTGCAAGTTCAAGCCAAGTTTCATCTGGCTTCTCCCAGTCTTCTTGGTTAGCTAAGGCAATTTCCTTGGCTTCCGCAGCAGACTCTGCTTCCACTTCATAGAAGAAGAAATCCTTGTAGTAGGCCTTCACACTATAAGTTTTTTTAGTCATTAGCATCCTCCTCAAACTTTACGATTATATGCATAGAGCCATCAAACTCCTCTATGAATTCGTAATCGATGCCCGCCTTATCTAGGGCCTCCATTACTTCTTGCTGTGTCATTATTTCTTTCCTAGTTGTTGGTAGATGCATGATACATGATCCATGATTCAAGGCCCATGCGACATAGTGTCGCAGGTACACACCCACACATGTGGGCGGGGCCCACCCTAATAAAAAACAATTAAAAATAATTAATTTTAATAGTTGACATATAAGATTATGTAGGATATATTAATCTCATAACAACAACGAAAGGAAAAAACATGAGACCAATCAGAAAACAAGAACTTGAATATTTAGATCGACTTATAAATAACAAGTTCCAAGAAAAGCAAAGTACTATACGTTCACAGTGCGAACTTGAAGTAGAGAAACAACTAGAAAAGGACTTTAATAAGTTCGTATCTACTTTGAAACTTGAGAAGCTAATTAAAGAAGCTGAACAAGCTGAAAAGGACTTTGAGGACTTCAAGCGTAATAAAGACAATAAAGAACAAGAACTATCTACACTTGCCTTTAAAAAGAGAAGTGCTTTATCTGAAAAAATTAGTCAGTGGTCAGATATTAGAGACTGGTCAATATCTACTAGAACTGACAATGTAGATGAGGCCATGAGTAATCTTAGAAAAGCATGTAGACAAGAACTTGAAGAGAAATATAAAAACTCTGAAAAGGGTAGAATGTTCAAGTATCTTCAGAACGGTGTTGAGGACGCTAAGAACATTTTATATTCTGGCTTATCAATAGAGGACGTGTGGAAAAACTTAGAGCAGGTGTTT
>Ga0209088_10001008_pt1 | contig 18768 bp, 18 predicted proteins | sample S_140625_EF_Meta_FD_187324 | JGI IMG/M metagenome (GOLD analysis project Ga0209088, IMG submission 187324) | Freshwater microbial communities from Lake Simoncouche, Canada to study carbon cycling - S_140625_EF_MetaG (SPAdes) (version 2) | ecosystem: Environmental > Aquatic > Freshwater > Lake ... | reverse complement strand
TAATCATTTACCATATCCTAAAACAATAACACAATGGAAAGAAAAATCGGTTATTATATGAGGACGTCTCATTATTTACAGAATGTTGCCACCCAAATTGATAAAATAGAAGAAGGGTGGAAAATTTATGAAGATGCCGGTATATCCGGCCGTATACCTTTTAATGAACGGAAATCAGCACTAAAACTTATTAATGACATTAAAGACGGTAAGATAAAAGAGGTGAGAGTATTAAGGATCGATAGATTAGGGCGATCAGTTTCAGATATAATTCAAACAATCAATAATATACATTCCTTCGGTGTACCAATAACCTCAATTTCCGAGGGAATAACTACCTTAGATGACAAGGGGAATCAAACCCCAACGACAGGATTACTGATAAATGTTCTTTCTTCCCTAAGTGAGTTCTTTTATCATCAGAACCGTGAAAAGACCTTGTTTGGAATTGAACTAGCGAAAAAACAAGGTAAATATAGAGGAAGAATAAATGAAAGTAGAGAAGAAATTTCAAAATACCTCAATAAACCAAAAATAAAGAAAATGACTGAAATGATTAAACAGGGAAACAGTATTAGGAGTATTTGTCGAGTACTCGAGTGTAGCCCAAACTCTGTTTACAAGTTAAAGAAAGTCCTGGAGGGAGTGTGACGTATTACAAATCTGATGTTTTTGATTTAATCAGAAAATAAAATAGATTCAGTTTCTCTTAAAGATAAGGGTTATTAACGGTTCAATGTGTATCACTATAAATTGTGATTTAATTCGACGCACTTTTTGATTTCCTTATATTATAGTGATAGGAAGTTTTACAATTTGGGTGACAGAACTTGGATTTACCGTTCAATGGGAGAAATTCAGACCCACATTGGGGACACGTTTTTAACTGTGATTTGTTAAGACCTCCCGAAAATTTCCATTTGAAATTGATTTATCCTGATTTTGTATTACATCCTTTTTTACCACAACTGATTTTTTTGATTTCTCAATGAAACTAAGTTCCAAGAAGAATCCAACCAGAATTATAGAAGTTATATTAAGGAAAACAGGTAAGAAATTAGTCGGATTCAGGTTTTTTGATGAAATATAAAGTTCTATAAGAGATACAACAGTCAGGATTCCTCCCACAATTTTCTCCCATTGTATTTTTCTATTTTCTGTTCCGTCCTGAAGAAAATTCGTGAAGATTATGAGGAAACGACCAAATGCAAGGGTTACAGAACATAAAACTGCAAGGACTTTTGGTAAATCCAAAAATAAGGTATTTACGGCTGCCATAATGAAATATGAAGTAAGTATAAATAAAATTGTGGCTGCCGGTAGAATTCTTTTGATGATTCGTGTTAGATTTTCTAATTCTGGGGTAGGATTCATAAGACATTGATTTAGAGCTAATATCCCATAAATATTCCAAATTCCGGAGTGTTTTACTTTTTTAGATTGAACCTAATTGTCTAATTTTTTTTTCTTTAAGAATTCGGACATCAAATTTGCTACGTCAATATTATTCAAATCTGACATTGGAAAATGGGTATTGCCTTTTAATCCTACCTCATTTAAGCGAACAAGTGTTACATCTCCACCATATTGATTTACTTTATCTCTCCATCGTTTTGCCATTGTTACAGCTGCACGCCATTGTTCTTCTCCAGGATAAATTGAAGGAGAATCTGGAATATAATCCCCATAATAAATAATAATTGGGATTTTAGTTAAATTTAAGAACTTATCCATAGGTACGCCAACAGCTCTTAAAACACCACCAACATATTTTATTGAATCGGGTACTTGTCCTTCTGGAAAAACAAATCCACTGCCAGGTTCATAAGCAACAATTGCCTTTATGTGAGGATTCTTTATTGCACTTACCCATCCTTGACCACCACTATGTGAGTGTGTAACTAAAACTCCAACTCCAATTTTATCAAATAATGAAGCAACTGCATTCGTGTTAACTTCAATATCATAAGGTGCAGTATTGGGAACCATGTGTCTGAAAAATTGATTTAATGCTTCTGGTTCTTTTGAAAATTGAACCCCAGGATAAAAGTCTTTTCCAATTCCCATTCTAAAAATTCCAAACCAAAGTTGTTCATCAGGTGATGCGTTGATTGTAGAAGCAACTGTTCCTCTACTTGCTTTACCTCTACGAGGTTGGTCAATTAGAAAAACTGGAAACCGTCTTCTCAAAAATATGTTTTGAAATCCTTCTCTTCCATCTGCAGTAGTTTCCCAAGTCATTGAAGATTGTCCATATCCATGCCAAAATACTAATGGTAATTTTCTTGATTGTTTCGGAATTTGATAAAATACATAAGCATGGTCACCATGTAAACTTTGTCCTTCTGATGACTGATTTGAAGGATTAAATGCCCCATGTTTTATTGGGTCAAAAACACCATCTTTTTCAATAACTGAACCTCCAACAGAAAAACTTCCTTGGTCTTGAATAACCAATGTTTTATTATTATAAATTCTACTTGATGTGCACCCTATCGCAAGTAAAATAACTATAGATGCAAATAAAATATTATTAAAAATTCTTATCATTTTATTTTTTTTCTGCTTTCAATTTTTCTGCGATACTATCGTAATACTCTTGCGTTAATTTATCAGTCCAGATTGTTGGTTTAGACCCATCATATAATGCTAGATAGGTTACTAAATTTTCTTTACTTGCTGTATGCCAATGCTCTATATCTTTAGAACATCTAATTACATCTCCTTTTTTTATCATAATAGCGTCTTTCCCTTTTTCTTGGTAGTACCCTTCACCATCAATAATAATTAAAACTTGCACAGTTGGATGTTTATGCCAATCAAGGGTTGAGTTTTTTCTAAAGGTTGCCTTGGTAATATTATAATTCAATTCACTATCACCTTGAAGAACACTACTTAAAAATGCTTCCCCAATGTAATGCATATTCGGCGCCTTAGGGCCGTCTTGTAAAAAAGAGGTAACTACATATTGTGAATTTTGTGATATACCCAAAAATGGCACAAACATGATTAAAAGAATGACAATTTTTTTCATTGAAGTTGTTTTAATAAAGTTATATAAAAAAGAAGTTTGATCAAATATACAGGTTAAAGTATTGTTTTTGTAAGTTTTGGTTTAAATGATCTCTGAAATTTTTCAGGAAGTTCGTTACCAGACTATTTTGAAAAAAAATTCTCCCCTCCCGCAATCCCAACCCACAAAATAGTCAAATAGACAAATTGTCAATCCCTGAGGCAACGAACAGAGGCACCGGACGACTTAACGTTGCTGATGGTGAAGTACCTGCCGACATTGCTAGAGTAGTTGAACAGGTAGCGGAACCAGGCGGTGTTATTGTCGTTCTGGATAGCACTCCAGAAATAAGTGAAATCTCTAATACTAGAAAAACTACCATCAAAACTACGAAAACCACCTGGGAGAGCTGAAAAACCACTCTCATTAGTTGAGCCTATGTTTGGTGAATTCCAATAAGCCGTTCCAGTTATTTTCATTTTACCACCTGCCACCTCTTCACCCCCTAAATAATCAGTTAAAGTTGTCCACTCATCGTCAGTAGGTACATGCCATCCCTCTGGTGCGAGACCCCTTGCATCAATGACGGCATACCAATTATATAATCTACCATATTTTTCACAATTATATCCAGCATTACCATAACAACAACAAGCTGGTTGACCCATTTTTCCAGCCCTTTCCCATTCTTCTTTTGATGTTACAAATGGAATTTCATCACCATTTCGAAAACGAGAAACATTAAGATTTTTTGTAGTCCAATATTGATTTCCAATTTTAGTTATTTCGTAAACGTTTCCATCAATATCTTTAACTTGATTATCTTCAACCTTGACCGTTTCTGTCACTTTCAATAAATCGTCTTTGAAATATATTCCACCTATTATACCCAATACAAGAACAATAATTCCAAGGAATGCGAACAATATAATTTTATTTACCCCTTTCCCTTTTTGAGTGATATTATTTCCTTCACTTTTTGGTTCTATGAAAACTGGAGGTTTATTATTGTTTAATTTTTCAAGAATTACGGGTACTGACTCAATTTTTTCCCAGTTGACCATACCTTTTGTCCATATATAAGTCTTGTTGGATACCCCTTTTCCCAATAATTCATCAAGAGTGAAAGGCCCAACAGGTTTGTTATTCTTGACATAATAGAATTGACCATTTAAATCCATAATGTTTTTATTTATCTTTGTAAATAATACGTACTCAAATATAAGGTTTTCAATGAATTATTCCAAAAACTTTAACTCCAAAGTGGACACCGTTCAAATTCCTCCTTTTTTTAAGAAAGTAGAATAAAAAAACCACCCAAATACACTATGGGTGGCCAATTTCACCGGATATACAATATGTCTTAAATGTCGTCCAAATCTTTCATTGCCTCAATATTTTTAACAATACGAACAATATTTTCTGCCATGTGACAAAATTCTATGAAAGTCCCGGTAACAGTAATAGTTGTATTTTGAGAAGTTTCATCGTCAATTTTTAGGTAAACCCACAATTGATAAATTATTATTCTTTTAAAAACCTCTAAAAACACTCAAAATGGTCAAAAAACTATCAAAAATAGAGGATACCATTATCCAACCTAAAAATGATAAAATTAAAAGGGTCTTATATGTTAGAGTAAGCACACTGGACCAAAAAACAGATAGACAAATAGTTGATGCCAATTCTTATGATTTGGTAGTTGAAGATAAATGTTCTGGTTCTATACCATTTTTTGAAAGAGAAGGTGGTAAAAAAATAAAAGAATTAGCTGTAAGAGGTTGCAATATGGAACTAGAAGTAAAATCTTTGGATCGCTTGGGAAGGGATTTATTAGATATATTGAATACCATAATATTTTTCAATATGCACAAGATATCTATCTACTTTGTCAATCAGGGATTGAAGACATTAAATGACAAAGGAGAGGAAAATCCTGTTGCCAAAATGGTTTACTCAATTCTCGGCGTAGTTGCAGAAATGGAGAAAAAAAACACGAAAGAAAGATGTAAAGAAGGAATTGCCATCGCCCTTGCATTAGGCAAGTATAAGGGTAGAAAGAGTGGGACAAAGGAGGATGTTCATTACTTTTTATCCAAACCTAAGAACAAGAAAGTTTTGGATTATATAAAAAAAGGATTTAAGAACTCCGAAATATCAAAAATAACTGGATTGTCAATTAACACCATTGTAAAAGTTAGAAAATATGCAAAAGCTTAATGCTGTTCCAACGTCAAATCCTGCATTTGTTAAATTATTGGAAAAAATACAGAGGGTAATCCCAAATGTCATGTTCATTTGGATTTTTATAACATATTTAATTACAGCCATTATAAACGTCTATTTTTTACCTTTGCCTCTTTGGCTTTCGATTCCAGCAAGCATAATTATCCAAGGGGCAAGAGCAATGATAGTTTTTGTAAATTTTCTCAACCACCCTTTACTAAGCAGAAGCAAAGTTCCTGAAAACATTGCATTATTTGCAACAGCAATCGCATTGCTTGAACTATTGATATCTATTTTTGGTGGGGATAACTCAATCTATCACAAAATATCGCTGTTTTTATTCTTCGGTATTATCATACTTTTTGGATATTTTTTAGAGATAAACTTCGTGAAAATGGGCGAAACAGTTCTATCTCATCCAGTTATATCTGCCGTTGAAGTCGAGGTAAAAAAAAATGGGTTGAACCAAATTTAGATAGGGTTTGTCTGAACTGCGGAGAAGATATTAGTTTTAGATTGAAAATGGTTAAATATTGTTCCAATGAATGCCGATTGCGCAAACATTATTTGATGAAAAAAGGGGGTATGATTTGAAATAAACCCCTTGTGTGGTTTCATTGCTCAGTTTACAAGAGGTAAACAGATGAAAAACTTAATCTTTTAAACATCTTACAGACATTCCTTTCATTGGAGAATTATCTCCAATTCCAAGTTGGTTATCACTTGATGTTATATAAAACATCCATACATTTGATCCATTTGCCTCACTAATCCAATAGAAACCCACCCCACCTAAACCATCATAATTTCCAGATTCATATCGAAAACCACCAAGATTTGCATTGAATCCACTTTCGTTAAGTGCAACATTATTTAATGTGGACTTTAAAAGATTTACATCCGATAATGTTGGAATATGCCATCCAGTGGGACATAGCGTGTCGCCTAGCGTGGTGTACCAGTTGTACAACTTTCCATAAACAGCATTATTTGCAGCATCATGGAAATAATAACTCCATGCACCAGTGGTGAGGGCTTGCCAATTAGCATTTCCTATTACATTTGGTATGGGACCACCGTTTCTGTAACGTGAGGTTTTTAAGTTTTCACTCATCCAAATTTGTGAGCCAATCTTTACTGTTTTGTATGAGTTTCCATCAATGTCAATAACATTCGAAAGGCTTTGTAATTGTTTTATTTGTAACTGCAAATCTGCAATTATTGAATCAGATTTTCTTAAATAAGGATTAAGCATATTGGAGGTGTCAGATATATTAACCTTATTATTCAATCCAGTTCGGTAATTTAATAACATATTGGAAGTGTCAGATACGTTAACCTTTGAATTAAACCTATTCACCAGATTTAAAGACGAGGTATCAGTTTTTGAAGCATACAAAGCATAAGGAACACTCATTAGTTCCTGAGTGCCGAGCAATACATAATTACTTCCCCCACTGAAATCCGCTTCTAATTTGATGAAATGAGCAACACTTCCCCAAGCAATATTAGCAAATACGCCACTTAATATCGTTCCATTGCCAATCTGTAAACTGATTAGCCCAGATATATCAGTTGTTTTTGTATGTATTTCGCTATATACTGATGAACCACTTATTGAACCAGAGAGAATAGAGATTTTTAAACTTACAGACTTATTTGCGACAACCTCACCATTGGTGTTCCGCAGTATGGACTGAAAATTTATCTTTTGTGGAGCTTGCGAAAATGCAAATAGTGGAAAAAGGATAAAGAATATGACTTTTGGATACATAACTTTGTATTTTATATGATTATTTGGTGAAGTTAGATTTTTTAAGTTTAATTATTTATCAATTAGATAACCCAAATAATTAAAATCACTACTACTACAATTTTTAATAATAGTGCCTTCTGGTAATAACATATATCCATCTGGATTTTGAATATTGGTGATATTATTTATACATAATCTTCCATTTCCCCCTCCATTTGACCTAATAACCAAAATTTTTCCACTTGGAACAGTATAAATTTGTGAATTACTGAAAGTTACTAAAACTGGTTGTATTCTATCTGATTTTTCTACTAAAAATCCTGTAATACCAGGTTCAGTTCCAGTAGGAGAATCTAATGGAAAATCATCTATTCTAGTTCCTTGACTCAAAACACAGCCACTATTTTGAGCACCAAAAATAAAACCATTTATTGTTAGAAATTGACTACCAGTTGTTATATATAGATTTTTACCACTTGGAACAGTATATGGAAGATTACTTGATGAAATAAAAACAATTTCCTTGCTCAAACCCTCTGGAAATTCAAAACTATAAATTCCATCTATTCCACTTGGATTTTTGGTTTTAGAGGCATAAAGTGCATAAGGCACACTCATAAGTTCTTGTGTTCCTAAAACAACAAAATTGCTACTACCACTAAAATCAGCCTCCAACTTTATATAATGTGCAAGATTACCCCAACTAATACTAGCAAATACCCCACTTAATACCGTTCCATTTCCTATTTGCAAACTTATTAAACCAGATATATCAGTTGTTTTTGTATGTGTTTCGCTATAAACTGACGAACCACTTATCGAACCAGATAGTATGGATATTTTTAGACTTACCGATTTATTTGATTGAACCTCTCCAAGATTATTTCTAATAACGGATTGAAAGTTGATTTTCTGTGGAGCTTGCGAAAAACCAAACAAGGGCAACAAAATCAATAATATAATTCTTTGATACATGATATTAGATATAAAGTTTTATCGAGTAAAAATGCAAGTTAAAACATTAAAATCAGAAAAAATAAAAATTTTATTAAGCGTAGGAAAATGGCGGATAAGCGTAGGTAATTAGCGGATAATCGTAGGGAATAGCACTAAAAAGCCCGATTAAGCCTTTGTTTGGAAGCTGGAATTTTATCGTTAAAGGTTAAATTATGGACTAAAATGGTGGGTTATCTATTTAAAACAACCAAGTTTAAATCCTTTAAACAACGAACATTTACACCAGACTCCTTCATAATGCTGATCCTATAAACATCACTACTGCTATTATCTAGGATGCGGCTCCATGCGACGCCAATTACTGTTACTTCTTCGGTTGCACTCCAAAAGAAAACGTTATGTCCAATATTATCATAACCACCATCGTTATCTGGGAAAGCGGAAAAACCACTTTCATTCGTTGCACCTGTATTGGGACTCTTCCAATAAGCAGTGCCAACGGATTTCATCTTTCCCCCAGCCACCCTTTTTCCCCCTAAGTAATCTTCCAAAACTGTCCACTCCGCATCAGATGGCACATGCCAGCCTGTTGGACAAAGGGAGTCACCTTGTGTTGCAAACCAATTGTAAAACTTATCATTAATAGCGTTATTTCCTGCAAAATGATTATAACACCATGCACCTGTTGTAAGTGCTTCCAATTCAGTGTCATCAACTACATTAGGTATTAAACCCCCATTTCTATATCGTGAGGTTTTCAGGTTTTCACTCATCCATACCTGAGTGCCAATTTGAACAGTATTGTATGTGTTTCCATCAATATCTGTAACCGTTTGAGAGGAATCCGTGGTAGTAAAGCTCTGTTGGTTTGCAGACGCTGTGCTTGTGTTATTGGTTGCATAATCAAGCAAATAATAGGTAGTATTTGGACTTAAAGCTTGCGAAAACCCAAATAAGGGAAACAAAATCAATAATATAATTCTTTGATACATTATGTTGGATATTGCGTTTTATAAAGAATAAATTGCAAGATAAAACATTAAAATGACAAAAAATATACGACTTATTAACCAAATGTAAATGTAGGATAAGCGTAGGTAAATGGCGGATAAGCGTAGTAAATGTCCCTAAAAATCGCGACTAAGATTTTGTTTATAAGCTTGAATTTTATCGTCAAACGGTAAATTATGGATTAATTTTAGAGTAAGATATTATCTTGTTAAGTTTGCAAAGCAATAAATAATAATATGATGTATCCACTTACTTAATGTAACCTTTTACCCCCTTTTCGACGTATTTATAAAAATTTCATATTTTCTGGTAATGTTGACAATAAAATTCTTCATATCGGAGGGCTTCATTGTTACCTCCAAGATTGTGTCATTTTCATTGGATAAGGAAAAATATTGTTCTATAAACGCAAAATCAGCTTCATTTATAGCTTTTGGTTCTATCTCGAATAGATCCTGCAACGAGGTGTGATTTATATCCCAGTTGTCCATTGAAAAAGATGGATTATTGATATCTCCGATTTTTAATGATTTTTTCATAAGCTATTTATTTTCTTATAAATATCTTATTTTGTGAAAAATGGGAAACAAATAATATAAATATGGATAATTCAAGCACTTTTAATTGGACCACTAAAAATTTAGATGTCGATCATTTCAGAAATGGAGATATTATCTCAGAAGCAAAAACAGATGAGGAATGGGAATTAGCGGGATTAAATAGAACACCAGCTTGGTGTTATTATAAAAATGATTCAAAATATGGATTAGTGAGTGGAAAGATGTATAACTTTTTTGCCGTATGCGACGAAAGATGTTTGGCACCAGATGGGTATCATATTGCCACCGATAACGAATGGTTAGAATTAATAAGATCGGTAGGTGTAGACGCTTGCGACAAATTACGAAGCAAAAATGGTTGGGGTTTAAGGAAAGGCACGGACATTATCGGTTTTAGTGCGCTTCCGAGTGGGTTTAGGGAAAGTGATGGTAGTTTTAGTGTTATTATAAATACTTCTTATTTTTGGAGTGCAACAGAGAAGGTCGGTAATTCCAATAACTTTGCGTGGTATTATGTTTTAAGCAGCTTTCATGACAATGTAAATAGAGGCTACAACATTAAATCCCATGGTTATTCTGTTCGTTGCTTTATGGACTGATAATTTGATTATTTTGTTTGTCAGGCTTGCAAGTGGCAGCATTTTTCCAGAATTTTAATAAAAAGCACAAAATATTCAGCAAAAAAAGTGTTGTTATGGAACAATAAAAATAGACCCATATCCTACTATTATGTAGAATATGGGTCTATTTTGTATTAATAAAATATCTGAAAATATGCAAGAGACGAAAGGAGGTTATTATCCTTTTTCTGTTAATAAATTGCCAAATTTGTAAGACAAAAGTAAGACAAAATAATTATTTAAACATATTTTATACTGTTTATCAATAAGTTATACTAATCTTGGGTAGAAACAATCGTTCTGCCCGCTAAGGCTTGCGTAGGTCGGTTATTTTCAGAGATGATCTGCTGAATGGCATTAATCTGTTTGGAAGAAGCCTGGATTGGAGTTTTTAACACATACCAGCTTACAACTTCAGAGCAAGGTGGCGTAGTTAATGAGCCTGGATAATAAAAATAGCCTTTGTTCGTTGGCATCAATCCGGAAAGAAGGACAGGGGTATTATTTTTATATTTTACATCTACTTCCGTTGGTAAATCAGTAGAAAGTAGCTTAATCATTGGATTTTCAGCGCCTGCTTCTACCATGACACCCACTACGGCAATGGCACTTGAAGTGGATTGCTTGTGCACGAAATGAATTTCCATAGGATACCTTTTACCACTGATGGTATGCTCTGAACGGGTATGAAAATGAAACTGTGCTAACTCAAAGGTGTTGGTTCCAATGGTTAATTTACTGCCAGGTTCCCATTCCTGCTCTAAGGTATGGCCATTGTAAAATATGGAAACTGGTGATTCCTTAAATGAAAACTGTAATTGACTTAGACCGGCTTGTACCGTTGCGTCCTTAATATCTAAAGGGCTTTGTTTGCTTCCTGCACATTCAGAAAAACAGACACTCCAGGAATTTACTCCCTCTTTTCCATCGTATTTCCATTCATAAGCTTGACAATCATCTACTTCTACATCTTTTGCACAACTAGTCATGGCAATTGAAAAGGTTAGTAGGTAAAAGGCTTTTACAGCGTGTTTTGATAATTGATTCATTTTGTTCGGTTTAATTTTCGGCCAAAAATAATACATCCATATTTAAAAAAATAGCTTTACTAACTACATATATTGTCAGTTATTAAAAAACAGTAACTTTTAGTTGTGGTGTTAATCCTTTAAACAGCGAACAGAAAAGCCTTGGTTTTTGGATGAACTACCTGCAGATAATAAATTGTCAGTATATATGATCGATCTATTAAAGGCTCTTTGTTCATTTTCTTCCGTTGCACTCCACCAAAATCCATTATATCCTAAAATACCAAAGGTACCGTCAACATTTCTAAAACCACCTGGTAATCCTGTAAAACCGCTTGAATTACTACCATTACTTGGAAAAGACCAATATTGGGTTCCCGTAGCTTTCATTTTCCCTCCTGCCACATTTAATCCACCTAAAAAATCAGATAAAATCGTCCATTCACTATTCGTTGGAATATGCCAGCCAACGGGACAAAGGCCTTGTGTGTCTTTAACAGCATACCAATTATATTGCTTGCCATAATTGGTTTCATAGCTGTTGTCATGGTTGTAAAAGGATAGTGCCGGGCTTTTTATGGCTGCCCATTGATTGCTGTTTAGGATATATGGAATATAGGCACCATTTCTATATCTGGAAGTGGATAGATTCGATGCCATCCATATTTGATTCCCTATACTTACGGTGTTATAAATATTACCATCAAGATCTGATATGGTTGTTGAAGCCGTGTTTGTGGTTAACTTTATTTGATTACTATAAGCCGTGCCAACCTCATTGGTTGCAAATGCTCGCACAAAATAGGTAGTTTTTTGTGTTAACCCAATGACAGTGATAGAAAATTCACCTATCCCTGTTCCGCTGAGTATTTTATCATTCAAGGTGGTAGGATTTTCAGTGGTGCTATAAACAATACCTCTTTGGGTAACTGGTTTACCCCCGCCGTCTGCAATATTTGCATAAGTGAAGGCAGAAAGTCCAAAATCTTTAAGAGATAATAATTGTATGGTTGGAATATCAAATTGTGTGAAAAATATTTTTTCTTCGCCATAAAAAACACCGTAACTATTTACAGCAAACGGACGTGCATAATATCTTGTTCCACCACCTATAAAGCCTGCTTCTTTGATAGCAAAAGAGCCAACTCCCTTGCCAACCTCTACATGGCTATTTAAAATAGTAGGATTAGGGAGGAAACTCCAACAAAAGCCTCTGGAAGAAATATGATTGATTTCGCTACTGAGTAAAGCACTAAAGGAAACGGTATGGCTGCCAATTTCTGATATATTAAATGCAGAAAAAGTAGGATTTAAGGAAGGTGCATTCGTATTTGTTTGAAAAAAAACATCATTTCCGTAGCTAGTTCCAACATTATTCGTCGCATAAGCTCTAACAAAATAAGAGGTGTTTGGACTTAATCCAGATAAATAACTAACAAATGAATCTATACCCATGCCTTCATTAGTAAAAATAGCATTTCCAAGCGTAGGATTTGGATTGTTTGACCAGCATAGTCCCTTTGCTGTTATTTCACTTCCTCCGTCATTTAAAATAATTCCACCACTGGAGGCTGTCTTATTTGAAATAGACGAAATGGCTTTCGTAGTAATGATAGGAAGGGAATTAGGTAGTGTTGTAAAACTTATTTCATTGCCGTACTCCACGCCCAACTCCGATAAAGTGTAGGCACGAACATAATACGTTGTATTTGCCCTTAAATTTATTATTCTTGAGGAAAAAAAGCCTACTCCACTTCCAATAGCAACAAAATTATTTGAAATAGTTGGATTTGGAGATGTATGATAAACTATACCTCTCTCTGTAATATTTGAGCCTCCACTACTTACAATATTTCCACCCAAATTGGCGTGTCTAACGCCAATTACGCTGGCTGTACTGGTTGTTAAAACCGGATAGGTTGGCCCCATCCAATTTGGAAGTCCAGTTTTTGAAAGGGATATTTTTTGACCTGCTAAGCCAGCTAATAATACTTGCCAGGAGGTGCCATCCCAATATAAAATATCCCCTTTGGTAACACCAAAGGGAAGTCTTGGATCAGATTCTGTAAATGAACTTAGTTTTTTGTTCCACGATGCGGTATCAGTTGTAGTAATTCCTTTTGCGACAGAAGCATTAAATATAGGATCAGATTCAGTAAATGAACTTAGTTTTTTGTTCCACGCTTCTGTATCGGCTGCTGAAATACTTTTGGCCACGGAGGCATTAAACTGCGGATCGACTTCGGTGAAGCTACTCAGTTTTTTGTTCCACGAGGCGGTATCAACTCTGGTAATTCCTTTGGCGACAGAAGCATTGAATAAAGGATCGATTTCGGTAAAGCTGCTCAGTTTTTTGTTCCACGCTGCGGTATCAGCTGCTGAAATGCTTTTGGCCACGGAGGCATTGAACTGTGGATCGACTTCGGTAAAGCTACTCAGTTTTTTGTTCCACGCTGCGGTATCAGCTGATGAAATGCTTTTGGCCACGGAGGCATTGAACTGCGGATCGACTTCGGTGAAGCTGCTCAGTTTTTTGTTCCATGCGGCGGTATCAGTTTTTGAAATACCTTTGGCCACGGAATTATTGAAATATGGATCTGTTTCAATGCCCGTTCCATTCCCTCCTGATTTTTTATTCCAAATTGCCGTATCAATAGCGGTGATACCTTTGGCGATGGAGGCATTAAATTGTGGATCTACCTCATTTATTTTTCCAGTTACATTCTCAGCTGTTTTGGCGTGAATAGCATAAGGAACGCTTAATATTTGCGTGAAAACAGAAATTTTATAATCTTGTCCACCGTTGATATCCGTTTCAGATTGAATATAATAGGGCCCTAAAGACCAGTCAACATCAGAAAGTTTACCTCTAACTGGTGTGCCAGCACCAATAACTAAATAGGCCAGTCCATTTAGATTAGTTTGTACATAGTGTCTTTCCTGGTAAACTGAAACACCATTAGGATTGTCTTTTAGTATACTAATTCTTATTCCCACCACTTTATTAGAAATTAATTCATTATCATTATTTCTGATAATTGTTTGATAGCTTATCAAGGATGGAGCCTGGCCAACTAAATACAGGGAGAACAAAATAGAAATGAAAAAGGTAGTTAGAATATTTTTCATAGTCGTAAGTATTATTTTTTAAAACTCCTCTAATTGAGATTGGAGTAACTTGGGTTTAGCACTTTTAAATTTGTAGCCGAAATGGAAAGCATGGCCTCCAGAAGAATAATTGGACACAATTGAAGTGGGGATTTCAAAATGGAAACCAACAAAGAACGAAGAAAAATTTATTAAAAAATTAAATGCAACTGCTTGAGAACCTTTTGATAAGTTTTCAGAAAAGGACTTATAGGTACTAATTAATTGCACATAATCGGTTTGATTTATTTTATAGGATAATCCAATGTTTGTATCAACATGATAATTGGCATTTTTTTGCGTATTAAACATGATACTTGGGGTAATAGAAAATTGGTTGTTCAATGGAATCAGATAGCTACTTTGAATATATATCACTGGCGTAACATTAGGTTCTAAAGAACTGGGATATATTTTATTAGGTATTGGTATGATATTATACATAGAAAGGCCAAAAGAGAATCCTCTATTAAATAAAAGCAAACCAACATTGGCATTATTATAAAAACTGGCTAATTTTCTATTGGTAATAATTGGATCATTAGATTCAACGGACAATAATTTGAATTTATCAATGGAATATTGATCTAAAGTAGTGGAAATGCCAAAGCTGAGATGAAATTTAGATTCATTTAAGGGCATCGTATCATAATTAATATGATAGGCAAAAATGCCTTCAATTCCTTTGAAACTAGTACCCCCGTTTAAATCATTATAAAGATTTAGACCAACACCAATTCTTTTTTTTGGTATTGGCGTATTTATGGAAAACAATTGAGAAGTTGGCGCATTATCAATGCCACTTAAAAATTTTTTGTACATCACCTGGGCTTCTCCTGTTTTTTGTGAACCTGCGTTAGCTGGATTTATAACTAATGGATTCAGGAGATAAAGATTTTGAAAAACAGTATTTTGACCTGTCAACGCCAACGTTAAAAATAATAATTTACAAGTGGTAATAGCTGCTTTCATCTGATTAGCGTAATATTCCCTTTTATTGGAGGGGTTGAATTATTAAATTGTATGGTGTACCAATAATCACCTGAAGCTACTGGAATGCCATTCATCCTGCCATTCCAGCTTTGGCTGCCATTTAAGGAACTAATAACCTTACCATATCTGTCAAAAATGATGATTTTAGCTTCCGGATAGAAGGCTAATGCAGGGATATACCAAAATTCATTGATGCCATCTTCATTGGGAGAAAAGAAATTTGGGACTTCTATTTCATTTCCAGAAATGACGATATTAACAGTACATTCTTTTTCAGCTACCTTTAATTTAAAATTGAGAAATCCTGTTTTTTCAGCTTTTCCAATGAGATCAAAGACTAAAATACCTTCCTTTTCTGCTAATTTAGTCTTATTAGCAATAAGTTTAAAGGAGGCGTTTTGTTTTGAAATAGCGATAGTATCAGAAGGAAATATTTTTCCATTAGTATCTGAATATTTAATTTTTATTTTGCCGTTATAGACTTGATTTAATCCAATAGAGGGAGGTTCAACCTCAATATTTCCGCAGTTGATATTAGAAACTGTCACACCTTCTTCGAATACTGGAATCTTGATAAAGCAATTTTTTCCACCCACTGAAATATTGAAATAAGCAAAGCCGCTCCCTATGGGTTTTCCCGAAAGCGTCATCTCTAAAAGTCCATTTCCTTTGGCAAGAATGGTTGGATGAATGGTCAAATTTAATCCAGTTACTTGGATGGAAGTAAGCTCTGAGCCCTTACTAAATCCTCCATTTCCTCCTTTATAGCTGATTAGGGCTCCACCAAGGTATTCCTTTTTTTCTTGAATTTTATCCCCGATCAGTGTTATGGTGTCACATGCTAAACTACTTACCAACCCTTGTTTAAGGATAAAAAATGGTTGTTGAATGCCCATTGATTGTATACCCGCATTGGTATTGCTTACACCATAATCCACCTGGCCAATTGAAAATTCTACGGAGCCAATATTGTTCTTTATGCCTATTCCACCCCCGTTGAATGATTGCTGCGCCATTGTTTCTACAGGGAAAAAGAAATCTAAGGTAATTAACCCTACAAGGTTAATCCACCGAATTAATTTTGTAATCATTTGGTGTTTTTTTAAATGATTACATATTGGTTAAATTTCTTTTTTAGAGCCTCAAATAGAATGAGCTTTTTGGTGAGCGTTGAAATTTTCATTGGTGTGATATTTAAAGGGGAATAATTATTAAAGTTGTAAATCTAATATATGTTCAAATATATTACTATAATTCGTTGCTACATAATAATGTAGTAATATTAATTCTTTATGAAGCTATTTAAAAATTTAATTTACGCTATAAGCCATGGTAAATTCTTTGATAATAAAATTTTACTCCAGTTGTAAGTTGAAGAATTATTCTTCAACCTACGGAGTACTTGTAGTAATTAATATGATGTAAACCTAACTTCATTTAATCCTATTCAAACAAAAAAGGTCAGATTAATAAATTTGGAGACGTTTAACAACTCGCTGATGGTCCGAATTGATATGAATATGATAAATTCCTTTTTGTAAATGGCTTAATGAAATACGTTTTTCTTTGGAATTAACGCTTAAAATAATCTGTCCCAGATTATTTGTTATCATCACTTCGCCTAATTCTTTTTCCGATTCAATATTAAATAATCCGTTCGATGGATTAGGATATAAAAAAATTCCATTATCATCATTTAATATATCTCTAACGGAGGTAACGGTCGTCGCAGATCGAACAGCTAATAATCGTAATTTATTGGTTTTTAGCACTTGAGTAGTTATGCCAAATTGAGTGTCCAGATACCATGCTTTGGTACTTTGGTTGGCTAAACTCGTGGAAGACCAATACCAGGCAGTTGAAATACCACTAAAATAGGTTTTACTAATGGAAGGGTTGTATATACTTACTTCACTAATGGATTGTAATTCCTTAATATTAGGCATTCTCCATTGGCTGGAACCTCCTGAAACTAAATTTTCAGCCGTTATTAAGGCTTGTTCCCAGGTCATGGAATCAGTTGGAATTTGTTGCCAGATAAGCCCAGTGAGTTGATCTGTGGTTGTGCCATTTTTATTATCGATAAATCTTGTGGTTATGGTCGCTGGTGTTGAAATATCTCTGACAGCGCGAACGTGAAATTTTTTAGCTCCTCCTGCACTGACTGTTTCACTTACAGGATGATTCCCAATGCCACCACCTGCATTAGCACACCAGGCTTTGGTGGCGTCATTTACTTGCTTTTGACCACTCCACCAATATTGTGCAGCAGTAGCAGTAAAATACACCGTGTTTAACGCTGGATTATTTTTATCGTGATTTAAGAGGCTATTAAGTTCTAAAATAGAGGGCATTCTCCAATCGGAGTAGCCACCCAGGACTAAATCATTGGCATAGGTCGTAGCTTTATCGAAAGTCATTTCTCCTCCATCCACTTGTTGCCACATCAGTCCTGTGACAGTATCGGTGATAGTTCCATTGCTATTATTTATAAAAAAGGGCGGATTAATGTTATAATCAGCATCTTCACCGGGTGTATTGGTATAACTGGTAGTTTGTCCTGTGTCGGGCAATCTTTTCATCGATTTCAATACAGATTGTGCCAGGGTAAAGTGAAAAGCCCCCAAAAGCGCTGCAGTCACAAAGAAAATTTTAGTTTTAGTCATTAGTTATCTTTCTTGCAATTTACTTTCTAAACCCATAAAATCTTCTAAATAATAAACAGCGTTAGCGTGTGAGAAAAGTATTGTTCGGTCATCCACAATGGTATATTTTTTCCTTTTTTCAACGGGCAATTTTTTTAATTCTGGAAAATATTTCAATGGGACAATGATGATACGACCATCTTCAAGTTTCAATGATATTTTTCCAGCTATATCAAAATTTATTTTTTCGATACAAACCTTGTTGTTTTTAAGGGAGGTTGTCATTTATTCAAGGACTAATTTTTTGACCAATACCTGACGGTCTGTTTTTAAATACAGAAAATAAAGGCCAGGAGTAAAATGTCCGGTGCTTATGTTTTCCTGAAAGCTACTGGCACTAAAAACCATTTGTCCGTTAACATTGAAAATGGCTACATTTTTAATGTCTGAAGATTTTAGCGTCTGCTGGAGGCTAATACGTATTGATTCTGAGGCAGGATTAGGATACACCATAAATTCGGTGCTTTCCACTTCATTGGTTGCTGTTGAAATTTTACATGGAGCTGTACTGTTATAAGTAGAAACGGTTGTTCCCGTTGGATTTATAAAATTAAAGGTATAGACTCCGGAGGTATTCCAGGAATAGGCAACTTTATAAACGGCTGTGCCAATGGTATAGGTGAGGGTATAACCTGTATTTGTAGCATTCGCTTCAAGACCTGTAATAATGGCATCTTTCAAAGGATTTGTTGCTGGTCGGGGTGATTTTGCCGTTGCTTGGGGAATAATCTGATAAGTTGCATCTTCTGTTA
>Ga0209088_10001006_pt1 | contig 18788 bp, 19 predicted proteins | sample S_140625_EF_Meta_FD_187324 | JGI IMG/M metagenome (GOLD analysis project Ga0209088, IMG submission 187324) | Freshwater microbial communities from Lake Simoncouche, Canada to study carbon cycling - S_140625_EF_MetaG (SPAdes) (version 2) | ecosystem: Environmental > Aquatic > Freshwater > Lake ... | reverse complement strand
GACATCGCCAAACGCCTCGGTTCTCACAGCGAAAACGCCCTGGCCGATGTGAATCGCAAAACAGTCCGGATGCGCATCGCGAAACTTTTCTTCCGCCTGCGAAAACTGGCCGCGGGGGGTTGTTTATCCCCTTTTAGCTTTTCTTACGAGATCACGACCGACCAGCAAACAGGGGTAAAGCGCTCCAACATTCTCCCTCGCCTGGGACTTTAGTTCTCGAGAAACTTTTTTTGAAATCATCCCATGACAACCTTTGGGTCGGCAAATATTTCGTTCTCAGTCCTTTGAAGCCCGGGACGGGATTTCTTCACTTGCCATGAATCCGGTCACGCTTTACCAGCCGCCATCTTGTGAAGGGCCAAAACCACCGACGACGAGCCGCCGGAATTCCCGGTCGCTCGATTTCCCGGACGAGGAATTCCAGAAGCCGCTGATCATCGTAAATTTCCGGCACCTTGTTGTTTTTCAGAGGATGCTCCATCAGCATGCGGGCGTAATCCTCGCGACTGTTTTCCAAGTGCAGGATGTAGTCACAGCACTCGGAGAAATTGCGGAAATCGGAAACATTCACGAAAGCCTTGGGGTTGAACCACTGCAGCGCCTTGGAGTCGCCCCAGTAAATGGGGATGGAATGTACCTCAAAGGGATCAGTGAACTTTTCCGTGGTCCAACCCGGGGCGAGACGATTTTCAAAAGCGATGTGGAATCTGTATTGCGAGATAAAATCCATTTTTGCCCGCCCTGCCGTTCCTGGCACTTCATAGCCTACGTTGTTGAACGCTAGGCCGCCTGAATCGACTTTTTTTCTACGATTTAGCTGATGAAAGAACTCCGTCCTTGGCCGCACGGAACGATTTGCATACTTATGCAGGAACGAGCAAAACCCTCTAGGCTCATCTAAAATACGCTGCCAATCAAAGTTTGCCGGTCGGACAAGATTCTCCCCTTTGCGATACGCCGCAAAGAATGGGTAGTAGTATGCCCTTGGATCATCGCAAAAGGCAGAGGTAACCGCGGCATCGCACTGTTTCCAGTCCGGCAGATAGCGTTCTTGCGTGTAAAAGATTTTTTTACATGAGTAGAGACGATTGCGGTGTCCGTAGTGGGTGAAAATGAGCACCTCCGGATCATCCACAATCTGCACATCGTAATGCCGCGCCAATAAGTTATGGAGAAAGTTATCCGTTTTGCTTTGCCGACCCAATGCGTCGGCAAAGTCCAAATGAAGCACGGGCTTCGTCATTTTTTGAATAGATTGCATGAAATTTATTTTGTCGGATGGGACTGGTAAAGCCAAGAATTCTTCGCCTCTTTTTAGGATGAACATCTCCTTTCGAATCGAAAACCGATTCCTTATTGTCAGTTAGTGTGCTCCTGTTGCTTGAGCCGCCTAGGCGGCTTTCACTGATGGCAAAAACGATTCCAATCCACTGGGGTGATTAGCAGGTGAAGGAGGATTTCAATCCAGACAGCTCCATTTGTGCCGATGATTTCTTGTCCTTGGAGGCGCTGGAGGACTACGTGTTGCATCCGCCTTACGTCGGAAACCGCCCCTCCTCGGTTTATGACCTCAACCATCTCGTGGATTTCTTCCGCTTACTGGAAGGCGCCCGGCCGAACGCAGTAAACTCCATGGGTAATGAATCTCCCGCTCTTCAAGACCTTACCGGCTCGCGTTGGCGAGGGTGATTGGTCAGTCCCTTTAGCCGCACATGCGAAGCTCATCGGTAAGATTGGGTTACACTTGTGTGGCAGCATCAACCCACTTTTTGGTATCTGGGGAGGCCGTTTTGAAGATCGTGGTCTTTATAACGACCACTGGATTCGCCCTCTCCCTAGCGAGTGTCCCGCCAACCATAAGCTGCTGGAAAAAGGTGCTTACTGGTAGGATCCACGGGCGAACCACCGCCCCAGCCGATACCGGATTTTCTGCCGGTAATACTCGGCCAGCCCCATCCGCTTTTTTTCCCCAGACAGAATAGTCCGGATCTCTGGAGTGACCGCCCTCGGATGACGGCACGCCGTGCGGGTCAGCTTGTAAAGCAGTCGATACCTGTCTTCCGCTGATAAACCAAGACTCTCCTTTGCTAGAAGGCGGCCATAAAGGATAAGATGCTCTTTGATCAAGCGGCCCTCTAACGCGTTTTGGCGAGTGGCCTGTTTCGCGTGACGTCGGATACCCACAAGGGGCTCTGCCACATAACCCATGTCCCCCTTTTTGAGAAGTCGCAACCAAGCGTCAACATCCCAAAGTTGACGGAAATCAGTGTCAAACCCTTTGGTGAGGAGATTCCTTTGAAACATGACGCAGGAAGGCTCTCCGATAAGATTCGCCTCCGACCGAAGAATTTTTAGCCGAATATTGCGGCCAACATGCCGCCCTGAGGACAGAGTAATTTCTCTTCCAGTGAGACACATTTTCTCATCTAAAAACCTTCTCCCGCAGGCCACTAGAGCAAGCTTTGATTCACGCCTAAACAGTAGCTCCATTTTTTCCAAAGCCCTAGAGCACAGAAGCGCATCATCGCTATGCAGAAACACCACGAGGTCGGATTTTGTTTTGCCTAAAAGAAAATTACTATTTTCTGTAATACCGAGGTTTCGTGGATGCCGAAAGATCTTCACGCCCGGCCGTCCCCGAGACCAACCCTTTAGAAGTTCGTAGCTCCCGTCCGCCGAGGCATCGTCGGAGATGAAAATCTCGTCAGGCTTTCGCGTCTGCCCTACGATCGACGTAAAGAGCTGGGCCAAGTACCGATCGTGGTTGTAGGAAGGGATTAATAGTGACAATGACGGGCGATCTTGACGCTTAGATAGAATCTTGCTCCGCCTAACCAAGGACTCCATTTATTAATCTTTCTCGCCCCGGGCCCGTCGGTGCCTCCACCCTTCAAATCCCAGTTTTTTGTATAGCCAGAGAAGTGCATAGGCCGGAAAAAGGAGAGCTTCCTTTTTCGCCGCGTTCCACAAGTCCCGAAGCTCCCCTTCACTGTGGTGTTCGTTTTTGCGCAACAACCAGCAGGCCTTGGCTCGGGACCATGCACGGAGCAAGGGGGATCGGGACACCGTAAGGAAGGTGCAGTTGGTGGCCCATATTTTCGGCCGTCGGTAATTACGCATCTTTGACTCAAACTCGGAGACCTTTTGGTAGAAGCCCGTGTTCAAAGTTCCGTGAGATCCGTGGTGCCAACGCATCGGGGCGACATAGCAGGTTCGTCCCAGCCTTCGGGCCACGTCACATAAATCCAACCCATAGAGGTGGAATCCACTCATGTCATAACTCAAAGATAGTCGAGCCTCTGCTTTTACGATCAAAAGGTTCTCATCCAGCGCTTGAACAAGGCTAAATCCTCTTTGTCTTTTTTCTCTCAAAACCCTGGGCATCTCTAAGCCAGTGGCCAAAATGGCCTGTCCGAATTGATCCACACCGGCGTTGCCTACAATCGCCCACTTCGGGTCGATTGCTTCCAGACGCTGCAATAATTTGAGCATCTTATCTTTAGTCACCTCCGGACGTGAGTCCAAATGTGCCATGATGATGTATTGCCCTCGGGCCTCATTTAGAAAAAGCCGCGAACTTTGGAAGCCGTCCAGCTTGTTCGAAGCGCTATTGTCACTTACGAGAAATTCACAATCCTTCCCACCAAAGCCCATCCTAAGCCAGCTTTGTTGGTAGGCTTCGTACTCAACCCAATCGTTGACCATCGTGCAGATGGAAAACACCTTATTCCACTTCACCTGCGGGCTAACGGAGCGGTATTTTCTCATGCGATAAATACATTTCTAACCCGAGAACGTAAAAGTGGCGACCTTGTTTATATTTTCGAAAATTGAACCTCCCCGGATGGCGCTAATTGCCTATCCCGGGTCCTGTTTCAGCCCCATCCGCAGCAGGAGCTTTTCCCAGCCGATCCTCCAGCAAATCCGCCGGAAACGGGAGATAGCCTTAGCAAGTTCCCGCTGACTCTTCTGGGAGGCCCAGGCGATCCTTGTATCAGCTTCTGCGCGACTCACTCGGTTAGCTTGGAATAGACTTGGAATCATCGCGAGTTTTTGGGAGCGAAAATCGGCATTATCCGCTTATAGAACTCCACGCCTTTCGCAACCGATCCCGCAGCTTATCCCACAGGTTTCGACGCCGAGGCTGAGGTCGCCATGACTCCTGCGCGTGAAGCGAGGCGGGGCCCGGCGTGCCGTATTTATTTTGAATTCGTCTCAGAGACCGCATCACTGCCCCCTTCCCGGCCACAGGGATTCTCCCCACCGGCCGGCCGTACTTCGCCTGAAACAGGGCATCGCTCTGCCGGACTAGTTCGGCTTGGTCAGCCCGGGAGGCGATCAGGGACTGGCTAACGGACCAGGGTTCTTCGCCCAACAGCTCCTCCGAACGGTCTACATCCGCAAAAAACCAAAAGGGGGGATGAAGCTCAGCGCGGAGAATCCTGTAGGTGTGTTCCAGGTGTTCGCCCCCGTTGTAAAAATCCTCATCCATTAGGCCAACCGCCTCCAGGCAGTGCCGAGAGTAGTAGCAAAATGCACCCACACAGTGGCGATGGAGAGCGAGTTGCAGGGATCCGTATTCGAAGGTGGTGACGGGATCTGAAATCCCATCTGGGCTTTTGTTTTTGGGGCCGTGCTGAGAAAAGTTCAAGTGCTGGATACCTGTGATTCGTGCTGCCTCTACATACTGCTCGAACACTCTGGTGTCTTTCACAAAAATGTCGTCCTCCATCAGGAACAGATGGTCCATGCCAGCTTGCAAAAGATGGCGTAAAGCCCGGTTTTTCGATTTGCCTACTCCAAGATTGCTTTCGTTCTGCAGGATCTCTGCCCGTCCTCGGTCTGCTTCGCGGAGGATTTCAGAGGAAACCGGGGCACCATCGTTGACCACCACCACACGAGCCAACCGCTCCCAAGGAAGGTGGGTCAGGGCCTTCTGGAGGCCTGCCGGTCGGTCACAGGTGATGATTCCCAGTCCGATCTTAGTTGTGGTATGCATGGTTAAAACGGTTTCCTAAAAAATAGACAAAGCCCTCCCCCCTGTCTCGCCAAGATACCTGACGCCCGCGCTTATCGGGTCCTGAGTTGCAGCTCACTCGCCACTCGTAACTCGCTGCCGATTACAGGACACATCTGCTCTGTTTGGCAGATGAAAGAAGCATCATGCTCAAGCACAATAAATAAGATCGTGGAAATGCGGCATCAACTGAAGCCACAGGATGGAAGCCGATGCCCCAAACTTGCTGGGCATTTCACTAGCGAGGAAAGTAAAGCCCTACGGAATAAAATGTTCGGCGAATACGCAAGGACTTGACCTGCGGAAGTTTAAAGTGAAGAAGGTCGAAAAGATGTTAACAGACGCAACCGGGTCGCAAGCCAAGCCTTGAGTCTTAAATGACGAAGGTACCTTAAGAAGGCTTTTTTCACCTCTGGATAGTTTCGAAGCCGCAAAGTTTCACGCCTCATCTCAGCGATCACTTCCCTTTGATATTCTGGGCCGGCTTTCGCAATAAGCTCCACATCGTGATGAATACTACCCAGGTCATTTCGACGAAATTTCAAGGCATAGGATAGGCTTATTTCTTTTGCGATCTGATGCAGCTTAGAACTATGTTTTTGAGACGCACTTTCCGCATGTATCCGGTAGCGAAAAAGGACCATGGGAAGGTTCGCCATGGATCCATAAGACGCCAATCTCATCCATAAATCATAATCCTCAGCTAGCCACATATCCTGTCGATACAGCCCTGCATCGATCGCCGTCTGGCGGACAAACATCACCGAGCCATTCCCAAAGCAGGTACCCCACACCAAGCGTAGTCGAACCAGTGAATCAGTCACTGGTGTCCGATTGATGCGTATAGGACCACCTTCGTTAAATTCCTCAAACCAGGAGCCGACCGCCACATATTTTGGATTATTTCTTAGAAAGAAAACCTCTGTCTGCAAGCGAGCCGAGAGACTTACGTCATCGGCATCTTGCCGTGCAATATAAATACCCTTGGCAGATAAAATGGCCTCATTTAAGGAGACTGTTATGCCTTTATTCGCGCGACTAATGAGAATAATTCTCGGGTCATCGTAGGATTGAATAATTCGGCATGTGCTATCTGTTGACCCATCATCCACAATAATAAATTCAAAGTCTGTAAACGTCTGCTGGAGGATAGAGTCGATGGCCTCGTGAAGATATTTTTCTCCATTAAAGACACTCATTACCACAGACACCAGTGGCTCTTTGGCAGATCTTTTCTGCATGACTTTTACAGCTTGTGCCATGAATCGGGAATTAGATCCTTTGTGTTTTTCTCTTCGCAGGAAAACCATTTCTTTGGTGCTATTACCAGCTTATCAGGATTTTCGTTTAGCCATGCCCCCCACCAAGAGAAGCTTGAGTTTGCGATAATGTGATGTCGGCACTCTTTCATGAGTCTCATATCCTCAGAGCCATGACCATGGTTTGAGATGTATTCCGTGGGGTGGTTCAACTTAAGGTTTTGCCGGCACCACTCAGGCTCATCGGAAAATATGTAGAACTTTGGATTATTTATATTTTGAGCCATTTTTTTTGTCCCTGCTTCATAGTAACTCATTTCTGTTAACCCATGAGCTTTTGCGGCATTTTCATTAGTAATATAGTCACTCCTGCGAACGTGCAAAGAAATGCTTCCCGGTGTTTGCTGAATTTCCTTAAATAGGCTGAGATTCTTGCCCTGGGGCTCTTTCTTCCACATAAACTCCCTCAAAAGGATGTCGCGTATACCTTTGAAATATTTTTCGGACTGAAAATATCCAGTCAGCACTGCATGCCTAGGCAGATGGAGAAAGCCGGGATCGTAATGAAAATGTGGCTCCTCATAATCCTTGGCCAAAAAGGATGCTGCACGTGAAGCAAACTTTGACTTCACGTTTCTGATGAAACGGTCTAGATGGAAACAGTTTAACTCGTAGGCCCTGGCCGTCGACCCCGGCCCAAATTTTTGTTTATACCACTCAAGATCTAGGATCAGAAATGCACTCTTTTTTTGCGCCAGAGCCCGGCCGGCCGCGTACTGAAACATTTGATTCCCGAGGCCCCCCCGAAGTTTAATGGTGATCATGCTTATTTCAAAAAATAAAAAAATCAGCTCTCGTGCAAAGATGGGGTAGTTCCCAGTTACGAAGCTGATCAAGGCTACTTTTCACATTCTGTCAGACCCTTATTTTTTCGAGCTAAGAAGGAAAGCAAGTTAATCTACTGATAGTTGTAATTTTTTGGTTATTGCGCCTAATAGATCTTTTAATATAAATAACACATGAGTCAATTGCAAAGTAGTATAAGTGATACGTATAAATACAGGAATGCGTGCCATTTGGCGGCACTGGATGATTTAGTTTTTAATTCTTTTAAAAGAAATCCAGATTATAATGCTATCTTAGAACATGTATCGGAAGATCAAGGACGCCAATACAAGCAGCATATCGATAAATATTTCCCCGAGTATCAGAGCAAATTAAAACAATTCAAAGAGAATGATGCGCATGGGTCCCCCTTTGTATTTGAATACAAAGGTATTGGCAGATTTTCGCCAACTACATTAAGGTATATAAAAGTGCTGTCAGATTTAAAACATTTATTTGGTTCATTAGACAACTTAAATGTCATTGAGATTGGCGTTGGTTACGGCGGTCAATGTAAAGTAATTTCAGATTTTTTTAAGCCCAATAAATACTACTTAGTAGACCTTGAGGAGGCTCTAAACCTAGCAGACAAGTATTTAAAAAAATTAAATGTAAGAAACGTGGAGATAGTCAAGCCATTAGATGTTAATGCCTTAGATAATCAGTTTGATCTAATTATCAGCAACTATGCTTTCACAGAATTATCTAGGTGCACTCAAGAATTGTATTTGAATAAAATTCTTCTTAGGTCTTCACATGGATACATAACTTCTAATTTCGTTAGCAAAGAATTCAACATTGACTCGCATTCCTCAGATGAACTAAGGACCAAATTAAATACTTTTAATTTAAGGACGCTAGAAGAGATTCCTTTAACGCATAAAGATAATATAATTTATTTCTGGTAATTAATTATTGTGTTTTTGTCTAATGTTAGCTCGTAAGATTGATCTACTGCACAATCGCAAAATTTCTGGATCGTATCAGTGCTAGATGATGTCCTGATGAAAGTTTCTGTATGAGAATTGCCGTCTGCGAGGCGGGGCCCATTGATGCGCTCGGCGATGCCGGTTCTCGCTCGGTGTTCGACCTCATTGAGGCTACGCGCACCTTGGGGCACGAAGTCCTGGTGGTGGATGAGTCGGAGGTGGGTGCCCTCGGTGCTCTGGCAATTTGGGCGCCGGATGTTGTGGTGGTAAGCAGGCCCGGACTGTTTTCACGGGCCTATTCCGCGCTGAGCCGGCTTGGAGCTCCGCTAATTTACTTTGCCCACGATATTCACGAGCTGCGCATGGCCGAGAAGGGAAGGTTGGGCGAGGGCGACATGTCGGTCACTCCCGACGCCTCTACGGCTCTCAATGCCCAGCGCGCCCGCGCCATGCGACTTGTCGAAGACTTCTGCTTCACCCACGCCGACCTCACGCTCTTGCCCACCGAGGAAGAAGTGCGCGAGGTGCGGGCCCGTCATGCGGCGGCGAATGTGGAGCGGCTCACCTGGTTTGCCCTCGATACGGTCGATCATGAAGACCTCGCCGAAACCGCTCGCCGTGCTGTGTTCATCGGCGGTGAGAGGCACGAACCCAACCGGGATGGCGTTGAGTGGCTGCTCACCGACATTTGGCCGCAGGTGAGCTCCGCGTTCACCGAACTGGTGATCATTGGTGACTGGACTGTGCCCACTATTAAGTCGCTCATGGAGGCCGCCATTTCGGTACACCCCGATGCGAACGCCAACCTGGCTAACGTGCGATTTACCGGTCGCCTGCCGGCCGGCGAGGTCGACGACATCATGCGCACAGCACTCGTGGGGCTCTCACCCCTGCGCTTTGGTGCCGGTCAAAAGCGCAAGACGCTCGACTACCTCGCGCACGGGCTGCCCACTGTCTCAACGTCTTTTGGTGTGCAGGGACACACACAGGTCGATGACGCGATTGATGGCAGCTTTGCGGGAGTGCGTGTAGCCGACACTTTGACCGACTGGGTGGTTGCACTTCGGGAAATAGCCGACCATGCTAACGCCCATGAATGGATGCGGATGTCGAATGCCGGCAGAGCATTCGTAGAGTCTGAATACGGCCCCATGCCACATAGGCTTGCCGTGCAGCAGATTTTTTCACGATGGGATGAACTTTCATGAGCACGTGGTTCCGCCTGAATTCTCCCGCGGTGGTGTTCGACGCCAGTGCCGACGACACCGTGATCATCAACCTTGTGAGCGGTCGATACTTTCGGCTGAATGCGGCATCGTCGCTTGCTTGGAAAGCACTGCTAGCGAGCGGGTCGCGCGCCGCGTTTGTGGCTTCGGCGGGCAACGCGCCGGAACTTATTGCCAGCGTCGACTCCATGATTGGGGCACTCACCGCCGAGAAGCTGATTGTGCCCGCGCCCGCACGCGAAACCACGGCCGAAGCAGCCTCGTGGGCGTTCGCGGGGTTCAGCCTCGAGTCGTTCTCCGACCTCGAAGACATTCTCGGTCTCGACCCAATTCACGAAGCCGACCCCGACAAGGGGTGGCCGGCTGCCCGTGACTGAGGCCCTGCACGCGTGGCTGGATGCTCAGCTTGAACGGTCTGATTCGCAGAGCGACGGTGTGGAATTTCGTCTAGGCGCGCGGGTGCTCAGCCTTTCGGGTTCGCCGGAGACAGTTGCGCAACTGAGAGAACTCGCACCCCTCGACCTGATCGCAAACCCGGCTCCGCACCGCACGGACTTGCCGCGGGTTAGTCTGCATTATCTGGATGACACCACGGTTGCTGGTCTTCCCGACCCGAGACACCTGCGGCGCGGACCCTACGGCGCCATCACTGCTTGGGCTAATGATCAGGGCGAGAACGTGCGTGCGAATTTGGGCGGCAACAATGATGCCGACTCGTCGCCGTGGCTCATCTGCCTCGAAGAAGACCTGTCGGCCATGCTCGCCTTCCACGCGGAGTCGCGACAGGCACTCACGTTTTCCCGCACGACGCTCGCTCCACGACAGGTGGCCGAGTTTGCCCGCACACTGATGCACTGGGCCTCAGTCGCCGACGGCAACGTGCTGGTGCATGCCGCAGCAGTCGCGCGCGAGGGCCGCGGGCTGTTGATCTGTGGCGTGGGCAACAGCGGCAAGACCACCCTCGTCCGCCAGTGCCTCTCCGAAGGCTGGACATTCCTCGCCGACAACGTGGTAGAATATTCGCCGGCCGATTCCGACGCCCTCCTTTGGAGCACCTACGCCACTCTCAAACTTCGCCCGGATGCACTCCCCGTTTCGCCAGCAGAATCGTCGACCAGCCTGTGGGACAACGAAGCCAAGAAGAACATTCACTTTCTCATTGGAGCCACTCGGGCGCAGTTTGCCTCCGCACCCGTGAACCACGTGGCCACCCTTGTTCTGATACCAAACGGCCCCGCACAGCCCGAGCCGTTAGGACCAGGCGCGGGTCTGCTCGCCATCGCCCCTAACACTGTGGCGCAGTTTCCGTTTTTCGAACGCGAGGTACTGGAGCGGGTTTCCCGAATCACCCGCAGCGCGCCACTTTTCACCGCGGGTCGAATGGCACTCGCCTCGATGACCCGCCTACTTGAGGAGGTCATCGCGTGATTGCCCCTAACCGGATCGCCATCGACGTGGTGTTGCCCGTTTACAACGGCGGCGAGTTTGTTGCTCGTGCGCTCGATTCGGTGATCGCGCAAGAACCGCATCCCGAGCTCAGCGACTGGGACCTGCGCATCCACGTCATCAACGACGCCTCGAGCGATGATTCCGAGCAGGTTCTGGCGGACTACGTGGCGCATGCAACTGATCCGGCTGTGGCCGTGCGCATCACCACGCTCGAGACGAACGCGGGCGTTGCCCATGCGCGCAACTTGGGCATTTCACTCGGCACCGCAACCTACGTGTCATTTCTCGATCAAGACGACGAGTGGGTGGCCGACAAACTGGCCAGGCAAATCGCGGCACTCGAGGCCGATACAGAACTGGGGTATGCCGTGGGCAAGCAACAATTGCACATTCAACCCGGTCAGGTGCGCCCAGCCTGGTGTCGCCCGGAGTGGCTGGTTGAACCCGTTGCGGGATTCTTGCCGAGCACGCTCGTGGTGCGGCGCGAGACCTTTGACTGGGTGGGCCTGTTCGACACGTCGGTGGGGAGTGGTGCCGATGATGTCGATTGGTTTGCTCGCGCGCGGGCTCTCGAGATTCCCTTTTTTGATGACGCCTCCTGTGTGGTTCATCGCTTCGCTCACCAGGGAAACGCGTCGAACGACATAGACACCAGCAACCAAGCCATGCTCGATGTGGTACGGCGACACATCGCCCGGAAGGCCTCGTCATGACCCACGCCACTCTCGCTCACATCGACGTGATCATTCCCTGTCGAGATGTTGACGACTACCTCAGTGAGGCCATCGCCTCTGCTCTAGGCCAGGAAGGTGTTACCCCACATGTGATTGTGGTGGATGCCGGCAGTCGCAAGCCGCTGGTGCTTGATTCCGAATGGGCTGTCCACGAACGCGTCACGCTGGTCCGCAGCGAGGTTGGGCTGTTGTGTGGTGGGGCACGCAATGCCGGACTTGCCGTTGCCGATGCGGAGTTCGTTGCATTTCTCGACGCCGACGATCTCTGGCAGCCCGAGCGTTGCCGAATTCTGCTCGATGCGCTGGAAAATACAGACATCGCCATGGGCCAGATCGAGCACTTTTCCAATCAGCCAACCGATCTAAAGGTTCCCAGCGGAATCGAAGCCGCCCTTGTGGCCGGCGGAATGCTGCTCGCGCGCGCTGACTTCGACCGGGTCGGCCCATTCGACGAAGAGCTTCGTGCCGGCGAGTTCATCGACTGGTTCAACCGGGCGCGGGTAGCCGGCCTCACGACGACGACCGTGCCCGTGATCGCTTTGCGGCGGCGCGTGCACACCGCCAGCATCACGGCCACGCAGATGGAAGCTCGCATGGACTACCTTAAGGTGGTGCGCCGATGGATGAGTCGGAACGACTAATCGCGCGCGCCGCGTTGGGCTCCCCCGCCGAGGCCGTGTCACTCTGGCAGCAGTGGCGCGAGACCTCCGACCCGGCGACCGCCAGTGATCTGCTCGTATGGGCTGGCGGCTACCTGCACCGAAACATCGTGGCTGGAGGCGCGCGCGACGACTACCTGGCCGGAATCGCCCGCTACAACTGGGTGGCCAATCAACGGCAGTTGCTCGCCGCCCACGATGACCTTGTCGAACTGGCTGCGCTGCATCCGCTGGTGACGCTCAAGAGTTTTGATGCGTCGCGGGCCGATGGCGCCTTGAGCCTGCGGCCGGTTTCCGACATCGATCTCTACGTTGACGCTCAGCAGATTGAGCGGGTCGTGACCTGGCTCCGCCGGCGGGGTTACGTCCCCCTCCTCGAGGCCAGCGATGTGGAACTGTTGAATCGCATTGTGCCCCTGCGCGGCTCGTGGAACTTTACGCGGGCAGCTCGTGCCGGGGTGCCTGAGTGCAGCATCGATCTCCACTGGAAGTTCTTTGACGGCCTGTCGGCGCTCGAGAATCGTCGGTTTGCTGATCAGTGGACCCTGCATACGGTTGCCTCGTTTGGTGCCGTTCGTGCGCTCATTCCCGAGGCACGGTTTGCCCTTATGGCGGTGCAACGACAAGCTCAGCACGACGGCAAGGACACCGTGCTTTTTGACGCTGGCCACATCGTGGGTCAACTCGACCTTCCCACACTGGTGGCGGTGGCCCGCGCGTCACGCAGCCACGCATCGGTGATCAGTTTGCTGAATGCCATTGCCGAGTTTTCTGCTGACCCTAGCGCGGGCGAGCTGCGTGACACGGCCGTGCGCGAACTGCAGAAGGACGAGCGACTCATCGACCGGCTCTCGCGTTTCGTCTCGCACAAGCGGTGGAAAGCCAAGCGACTCGTCGACCGGCTCTCGCGTTTTGTCTCGCACGAGCGGTGGAGCGCACAGGCCTTGCCACCGGTGAGCCACAGCCAGAACTGCATCACCGTGCGCCTCACCGAAGATCTTTCTTCGGGCAGTGGCTGGTTTTACCTTCTGCCCGGCGACACGTGGCGGTGGTCGATGGCGCCCGAGGCTCGGCTCAGGCTTGACGTGCCCAAGGGTCTTAGCTCAGGACGTAACGAAAATCTCATGGCACGATTGGATGTGATGCTCAACCCTAAGGAATGGGCTGGCTGCTCGGCGCTTCACCTAGATGTGATCTGCAACGACAACGTCGTTGGACGAATCGACAAGACGGGATCGACGGGGTCCTTCGCAGTGCCCCTTGCGGCAGGCAGCCGGACTCTCGACCTGCGCTTGCTCGGCACCGGGGCCGATCTTCCGGCATCGGATCCGCGGAGTCTGGTGTTCAACCGCATCGTGGCGCCGGTTGAGAGCGTTCGGATTTCCCTGTCGTCGCAGTAGTCATGTCAACACTCAGCCCAACGCTTCGGAGAACACAAAAGCAATTTCTTATCCGCAATATAAAATATTACTGTATGTTAGCGCATGGCTTCAAAGGAACGACAAATTGAAAGATGGGCAAGAATACAACATCCATACCTCATCAATTTGAGTTGTGTCATATGTGAATTCACTGATTTATATAATAATTTTAAAAAATTACACAGTAATGACATATTTAATGCTGGCACATTAATACGTCATCAATGCCCGAACTGTGGTTTAATTTTTGGAGATTTGAGATTCTTGAGTTTATCTGAACAGGAAATACAGGATGATTATGACGACACCTACAGTTATTTTGACGAAGGCAACACGGCTAACAACATAATAAATAATATAAATTCATTGCCCTTGTTTGAAAATAAACGGTTATCATATTTGGATTATGCCTGCGGAATAGGCAAGATGATACCAACTTTAAAAAATTTAGGTTATAATGTTCATGGTTATGATAAATACGTAAGAAATGAAAATGTGTTAAATAACATTGATGACATGAAATTTGATGTAATATATGCCAATAATTTCATTGAACATATTGCCAATCCAATTAAAGACATCAACCGGATATTGACTCATTTAAACGACGATGGGTATTTGATAATGATGTCTGATTGTCTTGACGAATACATCAATGAATTTACCCATTTTCATGTGTATTTCTATACAGGAAATTCATTCAATATTTTGTGCAATAAATTAAATTTAGACATAATTGAAAGTAAAACCGTTGGTCCGTGCAAAATAAAAGTATTAAAAAATAATAAAAATGGCTGAAACGAAATTAAAAATTAATTCACACCATCGGTGAATCCATCGACTTCCACCCGAATCTCCACGCGTTCGCGACCGACGTGCTCTTTGTGGAGCGCAGGCTTTACTATGTGATGCCCTACGTGAGCCTCGCGCAGCTGGAGGAACTTTTCCGTGCACGGGTCATCACGTTCCTAGACAAGAAGGGGCTCCTACCGCCCGAACGGGCGAACATTCTGCGTGGTTGGAAGCATTCTGGGTTCAATATCCACCGAAGCCAGCGCGTGCCACCCCGCAACCGCGAGGACATGGAGCGGCTAGCCCAATACATCTTCCGTACTCCGTTCTCGGTCGATAAAATGCAGCCTAACGGCTCCTGGTACTCGATCATTTACTGCTCGGGGATGGACCCCAAGATCCAGCGCAGTTTTGCAGTGTTTAGCCCCTGCGACTTCATCGCCCGCCCACCCACCGAACTCGGCTTCTCAAGGTGCGGGGCACGCCCCGCACCTTGAGATGACGGGGGATTGACTCTCAAACCCAACCTTGCACCTTTCAGTAATGGGAATCACTGCTACCTACCTCAACCCCCCGGCCGAAGCTTTGGAGGGCACGAAAGCAACTTACTATCAGCGATTTACAGATAGACATTGGTAGTTAGTAACAACTTCTAAGTTTAACAAAAGTAATTTTCTATCAGCTTTTATGAAGTCGATCACGGACGATATGGCAGCACCGAACGACCCACTGCTCCTCTGGTGCTCCTCCCACGAAACGCTCGCCACGGAGGAAATCCCGCTCCTGCTAGAGGCCGGTTTTCGTGTTGTACCCCTCCTGACGAACTTCTGGACACGGCAACTGGATCCGACCCTCAATGACTCGATCTGCCCCGACTGGCGTGATTCGGTTTCGCTCTCAGAAGAGACCATCCGTGGACTGCAGTCACTTTCCTTTTGCCAGTCAAATGGACGTGCGCCTTTTTCCCAGCCGGAACTGCAACTGCTGGCCGATCACGTCGATGCCATCTACGTCACGGTATACCCAAATGTCGCGGTTCGCTTGGCAGCGGTCTACCCGCGCACCGTTATCTTTCGGGCGTTCGGCCAAAGCTCCATCACGACCTACTCTAAAATGTGCGAGCGGCATGGAGTGCCACTGGCCGATGTCTCTCCACGACCAAATTTCATCTGGTGTCCAATCCTCTCGACGCTGCAGGAGCCGGAGGACGATCGGCTCTGTCACAATCCACAGCATCTTCGGGCGTTCGTGACACCTGACCGGCTCGGCTCGGCTCGTTGGAGCCCAGAAGCCTCCGAGCCTTTCGTCGTTGACACGATCCCGCGCCTGAAGGAAGGGTATTATCGGAAGATCTACGATCGCTACGTGAACGACCACGGACACCTGCCACTCAAGATTCTCGGGGGTAACAGCCCCGGCGGCGGCGAGATAACTGACCCGCGAATCATCGGACGGCTCGCCAACGATGACTATTTTGCCACCGCGGCCCGCGCCCGGATCTCGATCTACCACGGCACCTCGCCATACCACGTCCACTACCATCCGATCGAATTCATGACGTTGGGAGTGCCCGTCCTCTTCCACCGGGAATCGGCTTTTGCTGCCGAGGCTCGTGGCCTCGGCTACCGCGACGCCGCCCTTGTCGAGGCTGGGATGTATGTCGATGCATCCGAGGCGAATCACATCGCGGAGGCAGCGCTAGCAGATGCATCGTGCGCTGTGGCGATTGCGCAGAAGCAACGATTTTTCGTCGAGCGGATATTTTCTCGAGACGCGGCCCTCGAGCAGGCCGTATGGCTGCGGACCTTGGTCGTGCAACGTATGAAGAAGCCACCCGTTTCAGGTGGCGGCGGGAGTCATCCGGTGAATCCGCCAAAGATGTGGCAAAGCTAATTGCGCAATTGCCGCTGATGAGAGGTCCTTGATATGAACCCGATTAGTGAGCTTGGACCCAAGGATGAAGAGGCGCTGACGCGATTTTTTCTTGAGAACAACCGCCCGGAGATCACCGATTTGTTTCGTGCATTTGCGATGGACGCGACAAGCGCCAAGCGGATTTGCCACGGGCCGCGGCGTGATCGCTACTTCGCGATGTATGAAGGTGAGATGATCGTCTGCTTCGGGATGCTGCGCGGCTGGGATGAAGGATACGAAGTGCCAACATTCGGACTAACGGCCGATCATCGCTCTAACGGCCGGGGTCATGGCTGGCGGATGTGGAGATGGGCGATTGGGTTGGCACGCGATCTCGGTGCGAAGAAACTTCGCATTACAACGGATTTGAAAAATGCGATCATTCTCGGGATGGCGGCAAAGCTTGGTTTTAAGCAGACTCGCGAGTTGCCCGACGAGCGAGTCGAGATGATCGCGAACCTATAGACGCGCGGTTTTCGGGTGGGTTGATCCAGACTTCCGCTGCCGGCGTCAGCGGCCGACGTGCTCTTTGTGGAGCGCGGGCTTTCCCATGTGATGCCAGCGCGAACAGACGTTTTTTTCATTCCGGGCTCATTCATCGTATGCGAGGCATCGATGTAGGCTTTTATTTCGCCCGATCATACCCAAGAAGTTAACTCAGTCGGACAGTTCACTCAAAATGACAAATTTATCTTAATGAATTTGAAGTATCCACATTCGGTCTTACAGATCTCGGCCTGCCTGTTTCCTTAACATCAATTCCTTGGCAAAGGCAAAACCAACTCATCCGCAGAAATTTCTTTCCTGAATCCTGCTAGCAGCCCATACCTCGATATTCCGCCGAACACGATGAAGACACCCATCAACCTTTGCAGCGCATTGCGACAAGGCAGTTCCTACGCCAGATCGTTCTTTCACCAAATTAAAGCACTCACGGAGCTAGGCTACGAACTTAAGGCGATCACGATCGTGGTCGATGGGGAGACTCTCACCGACTCATCGCTGATTGAAGCACAGATCGACCCGCGCGTGCGCTTCGTTTTTGAAGGACCGCGCCTGGCTCCCACCTTTTTTATGGACGAGCGCTCTATTTCCTGGGCACGAGCGGTCAATCTGGCGCTGGAAGGCTCGTTGTCGACCCCGAGCGAATTCACTTTTTGGGTCGAGTCCGACCTCACGTTTCCTTGCGACCTCATCGAGCTCCTCATGGAGCCGAACCAAGACATCGTGGCCCCGATCGTCTTCCTGGGTCAAAATTTCTACGACAAATGGGGGTTCCGCGACCTCTCCGGCCGGCGGATCAACACCCTTGCCGAACTGCGGGCCCTACCGCGGGGGCCCGGGCCTCTCACCGAACTGCTGTCCGTTGGCAGTTGCCTGCTTTTCCGTAGCTCGCTCCTCACCCAAGGCGTTCGGCTTCCTACGGGATACGAAAACGGCCTTCAAGTGGGCTTCTGCCTGGCGGCCCGGACCAGAGGCGCACGCGTCTTCTGCCGACATGATGTATCGATCGTCCATCCCACCTCCTTGTGGGCCTCACAAGTCTACCGCATCACGGTCTGTCGGCTGGGGAATGAGAAGACTTGGCAGGAGCTCGCCCCTGCCAACGGCCCAATCGTTGCCGGACAATATTTCGACTTCGTCATTCCTGCTGCCTTGCGCCTGCTAGAAGCAGCTAACCAGACGGGGGCCACGAGCCGCAGCATCACTTTTGCGACCAACGCCCGACGAGAAATTACGATTCTTATCGGCGAGGGTGCATCTCTACCTCCCCTTCCCGATGGCTTCGGCCTCATTGCGCCTCCCCAACCGATGCGTGTCCCGGCATCCTGATGCGCACGCTTTTACTCTCTTTGATCTTCTTGTGAGCAAACGACGCTTCAACGGCCAGTTCGGTATCGAAAAAACTCCGCACATGCTTGCCGGCCTGCCCTTCCGCTTAGATTCCGTGCTGCTCGCAACCAGCTTTTTCGTCAATGAACTGAACCCGCCGCCGAAAATAGGCTTAGTGGATCGGATGTGGGACAAGCTACGCAGGGATTGACGAGCCGCATCTCCGCCTCCAAGTTTCCTCGTTAGATCGCCGTCCAGCTTGACTTTTAATCATTGAAAACACCACTTACAAAACTTCCGCCATACTCTGGCGCCACAGGCACGATCCGCGTAGCAATCTGCGCGGATGGTCTGATCAATTGGGCCGGGGGCAGGGATCTGCTTGTTCTTGTGGCACGGTCGATGAAAGTCACTAGGCCAAAAAATGGCCTAATTCTGCTGGTTCCTTGCACAGCCCCGAATAAATTCCGTCTTGCTTGGGATGCATTCCGGAACGCGATCAAAAATGCGGCAAAAGCAGCACTCGGTCGCCCACGGCTCAAACAGAGTCCGTACGATGCCAGAAGACATTGTGTCGCCGAACTGATTTCTCGAATGATAGAAGCCCACCCCGGCCTCAAGGTCCGTTACGCCGCCGGAATCGACGAAGGCCTGGCGCAGGCAGCGGTGG
>Ga0209088_10001004_pt1 | contig 18822 bp, 13 predicted proteins | sample S_140625_EF_Meta_FD_187324 | JGI IMG/M metagenome (GOLD analysis project Ga0209088, IMG submission 187324) | Freshwater microbial communities from Lake Simoncouche, Canada to study carbon cycling - S_140625_EF_MetaG (SPAdes) (version 2) | ecosystem: Environmental > Aquatic > Freshwater > Lake ... | reverse complement strand
AGAATACGCTTAAAGAAACAAAAAGATTAGACGCACTATGTAATAATATTTTATTGGCATCTCAATTTGAAACGGGGCAATATGAAAACAGCAAACAAGTAGTTGATCTTTCGAGCATTGCTATTCAATGCATCCAGTCTTTTGAAGAAAGATATACCAATAGACAATGCATTCGTTCAATTGATGCTGCTGTAAAACTACAAGGCGAACCATTGTTATTACAGTTGATGATTAATAATTTATTGGACAACGCCAATAAATATGCAGCTCCTGAGACACCTATTTTTATTGACTTACATGTAGCTGGAACAGAAATTGATTTAACAGTCAAAGACCAAGGCATTGGTATTGCTCCTGAGGAAAGATCAAAAGTATTTGATAAATTTTATAGAGTAGGTGCAGAACAAACCAGAACGACCAAGGGCACTGGACTAGGGTTGTATTTATGTAAAAAAATTGTCAAATTCCACGCTGGTACTATTTTGGTCAAGCAAAATCAACCCAAAGGAAGTATTTTTGTGGTCCAACTCAAGGCAGATTAATCATGCAAAAACATAGTATCTTATTGGTGGAAGACGAAGAACATCTTCATGAGGCCTTGAAGCTAAATTTAGAGATGGAGGGCTATGAAGTGGATTCTGCTTTTGATGGTGGGGATGCTTTAAAGAAAATCCAATCTGCGCATTACGATTTACTGATTTTGGATATTATGTTGCCTTCTTTGGATGGCTTTAGTATCACAGAACGTATGCGATTGAACAATAACCAAACACCTATTTTAATATTAAGTGCAAAAAATACAAGTGCCAATAGGGTACAAGGATTAAAATTGGGTGCGGACGACTATTTAACCAAGCCTTTTAATTTAGAAGAATTGATTTTAAGGGTAGCAAAACTGATTCAAAAAAACGCACAACAAACCAATGCTTCCCCGCAGATGGATAGCTTCCAATTTAAAGGGCATAGTATCGATTTCAACGCCTCAGAGGTGTTGCTTGCATCTGGGCAAAAAATCACCCTTACTAAAAGAGAATTGTTATTGTTGAAATTGCTCATTGAGCATAAACATAACGTGGTCACAAGGGAAAAAATCCTACAATTGGTATGGGGCTACCAAGTATTCCCAAATACCAGAACGATTGATAATTTCATCCTTAATTTTAGAAAGTACTTCGAAATCGACCCCAAGCACCCTAAACACTTTATTTCCATGCGAGGGGTAGGCTATAAATTCCAAGATTAATCCCCCTTAAGGCAATGTTTGGGTAAAATTTGCGTTATTATTTATAGATAATTTTAGCCCATGTCATTGTCCTCTATCCAAGACTTTGTAGAACCAATTAACCTATCATTCCTATCAAAGGACGAAGGTTATCGAGATACCCAGCTTGGCAAGCATATTAAATCTTATGAAAATCATCTGCCTGATATCAAGGATGCGGATATTGTATTGATTGGTGCAGGGGAGTGTAGGGGCGCCGGATTTGCATTGAATGGTTTTGAAGCAGCCAATGCAGTTAGAGCGGCTTTGTACAATTTATATTATTGGCATGCTCAGGTGACGATTGCAGATATCGGGAATGTAAAACTTGGGCAAACTATTCAAGACAGTTATGCTGCATTAAGAACAGTGATTGCAGAATTGATTCTGCAAAATAAAAAAGTGGTTATTATGGGTGGATCTCATGATCTAACCCTTCCTCAATACCATGCCTATACTGCAATTCCTACCTTAGTGAATGCGGTGGTGGCAGATGCTAAAATCGATCTAGATTTAGAAGCCAGGTTGCCATCGGATCATTTTTTAGAAGAGTTATTTACTGGACTACCGAATCATTTAAACCATTATGCCCATATTGGTTTTCAAAGTTATTTTATGCATCCGCATATGCTCGAAACAATTGATAAGCTAAGGTTTGACTGTTTTAGATTGGGTGTAGTGCGTGAAAGTATCGAGGAAATGGAGCCAGTTATTAGAGATAGTCATATGATGAGTTTTGATATTAGTGCCATCCAACATGCACAAGCGCCTGCTAATATCATTACATCCAATGGGTTTAACGGAGAAGAAGCCTGTGTGTTGATGCAATATGCAGGAATGAGTTGGAAAACAAGTTCTATTGGTTTATTTGGATACCAGGCAGAACTAGATGACCATGGATTAACAGCGATTCAGATGGCACAAATGATTTGGTATATCATAGATGGCGTGCATCGTGGTAAAAAAGAAGCACCACTTACGGCACTTGATCGTTTCAAAGAATTTCAAATTGCTTTTTCAGATATTGATACACAATTTTTACAAAGTAAAAGTACAGGAAGGTGGTGGATGAAATTACATAGTGGAGAATGGATGCCTTGTAGTTACAAGGACTATTTAGTAGCTTCTAATAACGAAATCCCAGAAAGATGGCTAAGAGCATTAGAAAGAGAGTAAACCCATTTAAGTTTGAAAATTTATTAAAGTTGTTATTCATTGCAGTAGCAACAATAATGATTTTAAGTGCATGCTCAGTGCGACAAGCGCAAAAAACATTACTGAGTTCTGAAGGTGTTAAAGGAGCACATATTGGCATAGCTATTTACAATGATACAAAGGGGCAGTGGCTGACCAAATACCAGAGCGATCATTATTTTACACCAGCAAGTAATACAAAAATTTTAGCAACCTATTTAGGGCTAGAATTTCTTGGGGATTCGTTACCAGGCTGGAAAATGGCAGAAAATGCGGATACTTTATTTTTGATGCCATTGGGAGATCCTAGTTTTATGCATCCAGAATTCAGTTATCAGCCTGTAGTAGACTTAATAAAAAATACAAAAAAGCAAGTTGTCATAGTGGGCAATCAGCAAGATCATTTCGAAGTATTTGGAAGTGGTTGGTCCTGGGCTGATTATGCCGAAGATTATCAGCCAGAGAGAAGCAGGATGCCTGTTTATGGTAATGTGGTGCATTTTTACCAAAGCAATAAAAAATTAGACGCAATAAAGCCTTTCTATTTTTTTAGAGACAATGTAGATTTAGATAAAGTGGAAGAAAAAAACTGGACAAGAAGTAAGAGTGCTAATCTTTTTTATACCACCCCTGAAACAAATAAAAGCAAGTATTTTCAAGTCCCTTTTACTCAAGAAGATGCGCCAATGGTAAAAGCACTTGAATTATTGAGTGATACCTTAGGCAAAAAAATCAGTCTCCAAAAAAATGGGACAATTTCATCAAAGACCTTCAAGACTATTAAAACAGTACCAACAGATAGCTTGTTAAAGATCATGATGTTGCGTAGCGATAATTTTTATGCAGATCAAATCGTATTGATGGCTAGTGAGCAAGTACTAGGCAGGATGGATGATTTAGCAATGATTGATAGTGCCAAGAAATTATTTTTTACAGACCTACCTCAACAAATGCGATGGGTAGATGGAAGTGGTTTAAGTCGATACAATTTAAACACGCCAGAAAATTATATTGCTATTTTACAACAGATGCAAGCTAAGTTCGGAGAAGCTCGCATTAAAAATATTTTTGAAAAGGGAGGAGAAGGTACGATCTCGGCCTACTATAAAAATTTCCCAGGCACCATGTATGCTAAGACAGGCACTTTGGGAGGACAAGTGGCATTGAGTGGATTCATCTATACACCAAGGCAGCAAAAATTATATTTTTCGGTATTGGTTGCGAACCATATGAGTCCAACTAGTGCGCAAGTAAGAAGAGCTGTTGAAGCCTACTTAACTAAGGTGACTAAAGGGATGTAGCTATTTACTTGCTAAATAATCGATCTAAATAAGCCTCATTGAATTCAATGAAGGTAGGTGCTCCAGAAGCAGTGTTATTTGGAATATCACATTCGCTAAGTGATTGAATTAATCCATGCATTTCCTTTTGTCCTAAATTCTGTCCTGCTTTAATAGCCATTTGACGTGCCATGCATCGAATTAATTTTTCTCTTTTACTGAATTTTAAATCAGCACTAAAATGTTTAAACTGTTCTAGTAAAAGTTCGATGGCGTTTTTTTCATTACCCGAAAGTACATCTGCTGGGATGCCTTGAATGATAAAACTATTTTGCCCAAAGGCTTCTATTTCATATCCAATATTAGCTAAGTCTTCCACCATCTCTTCGAGCAATACTGCGTCACTGGAACTTAATTCTAATACAACTGGGAATAAACTTTTTTGTGTGGCATGGGGTTGTGCACTTGCCTTTTGGTATTTTTCATACAAGATCCTTTCATGTGCTAATTGTTGGTGGATGATAATTAAACCACTCTTTGTTGGTGCAATGATATAGGTTTGATGCAGCTGCATTAAAAATGCATCTTCAGGAACAGATAAGGATGCGTCTTCTTTGTATAAACCCATCGAAGAAGGTTTCACAACGAATGCCTGATTTGTAACGGGCATTTCAGTAAAAAAGTTTTTCCAATCCTGCTGTCCTGATTGCCCTGTTTTTGGAATTAAATGTGCTTGATTTTTTTGTGTAAAACCTTCATACAATGACTTTCTGGAAGTTTCCTGAACTTGACTTTCCGAAAAAGGTTTTTGAATGGCATCCAATTGTTGAATATTGGCGTCTAAAGAAAAATCCAAAGAAGGCGCAATACTAAACTGCGCCAGAGCATGTTTTACAGCTGCTTGAACAAATGCATAGATAATTTTGTCGTCTTCGAATTTAATTTCTTGTTTGGTTGGATGTACATTGATGTCGACTTTAGACGGATCTACATCGATGTATAAAATATAACTTGGGAAACTGTCTTTTGCAATTAAACCATCAAATGCATTGGCGATGGCGTGATGCAAATAGGCGCTCTTAATAAATCTTCTGTTTACAAAAAAGTATTGATCACTTCTTGTTTTTTTTGCAGTCTCGGGTTTGCCAACAAATCCAGAGATGGTTAAGTAGTCTGTATGTTCTCCTACGGTCACCAATTTGCTTTGATAAGGATTACCTAATACTTGAATGGCTCTTTGTTTAAAGCTGCCTCCATCCCAATGGTAGACTTCTTGACCATTGTTATTTAAATTAAAATGAATCTCAGGAAAAGCCAATGCCACTCTTGTAAATTCCTCTAGTATATGTTTAAGTTCCGCAGAATTGCTTTTCAAAAAATTCCTTCTGGCAGGTACATTGAAAAATAAATTTTTCATACTGATACTCGTGCCAACAGGGGTTGCAACTGGAGTTGTTGAAATCACTTTACTATTTTCAATAGAGACTTCTGTGCCCACTTCGTCTTCAGGTCTTTTTGTTTTTAATTGTACTTGTGCCACCGCAGCAATAGATGCTAAGGCCTCGCCTCTAAACCCCATGGTGCGTATTTCAAATAAGTCTTCAATCACACTTATTTTACTAGTCGCATGCCTAGCAAATGCATTTTGAGCATCCTTTTCAGACATGCCCTTGCCATTGTCAATCACCTGAATCAAGGATTTGCCCGCTTCGTTGATAATTAATCGAATTTCAGTAGCTTCTGCATCTACCGCATTCTCCAATAATTCTTTGACAGCACTGGCGGGTCTTTGTATGACTTCGCCTGCCGCAATTTGATTGGCAATATGATCTGGCAGTAAATGAATTGTTTCGGACACTTAATTAACTATTTTAAAGTGTGTAAAAGTAGTAAATTTGCGTCTTAATAACGAACCTTATGCAGAGAACAGCGGACATCCAAAAATTAAGCCATAAATACCTTCCAAGCGACTTCGTAGTTACAGATTGGGCAGGCTTGGAGCCCTTTTTCAAGGAATTGAAAGAGCGACCTATCCTTGCATTACAAGATTTAGAGGCATGGTTGACAGATTTAAGCGAATTAGAAGCTTGTATCAGTGAAGATGCTTGTTGGAGACAAATAAAAATGACCTGCGATACTACAGACAAAAGTTTAGAAGATGCTTTTACTTTTTTCTGCATGGAAATTCAACCTCAGATGCAACCCTATGCAGATGCATTGAATAAAAAATTAATTCAATCCCCTTATACTGCAGGGTTAGATCAAGCTAAATACCATACTTATTTAAGATCAGTTAAAAAAAGCATTGAGTTGTTTAGGACAGAGAATATTCCTATTCAAGCTGAGTTAAGTGTTTTACAACAACAATATGGTGTGATTGCAGGAAAGATGACTATCGAAGTCGGTGGTAAAGAATATACATTACAACAAGCCGCACAATTTTTAGAAAACGAAGACCGTGCATTTAGAGAGGAAGTGTATCGAAAAATTCAAACAAGAAGATTGCAAGACCAAGAAGCGATGCATGATTTATTTACAAACTTGGTTCAAAAAAGACACCAAGTGGCTTTGAATGCGGGCTTTGAAAATTATCGTGATTATAAGTTTGCAGAATTAGGCCGCTTTGATTATACCAAAGAAGATTGTTTTCAATTTCATGAAGCAGTTAAGTTGCATGTCATGCCTTTAATCGAAAAAATTTACACGCGTAAAAAAGAAAAATTAGGAGTAGATATGCTTAAGCCTTGGGACTTAGAAGCAGAACCTGCTGGCACCAAGCCTTTGCGTCCATTCATAGACGGGAAAGATTTATATGAAAAATCAGTTGCTTGCTTTGAACAGATTGATCCGTTTTTTGCAGACTGCTTAAGAAAAATGAATGAGCTTAAACATTTTGACCTTGAAAGTAGAAAAGGCAAAGCACCAGGTGGATACAATTGTCCTTTAGCAGAATCAGGGGCGCCATTTATATTCATGAATGCAGCAGGGCAGATGAGCGATGTGACCACCATGGTCCATGAGGGCGGACATGCAGTCCATTCTTTTTTATCACATCAATTGTCATTGAGTGCTTTCAAAGAGTATCCAATGGAAATTGCCGAAGTGGCAAGCATGTCCATGGAATTGTTTAGTATGCAGCACTGGCAACCCTTTTTCGAAAAAGAAGCAGATTTAAAAAGAGCGATTGAACATCAACTAGAAAGAACAATCACCATTTTTCCTTGGATTGCCATCATTGATAAATTTCAACATTGGGTGTATACACATCCTGCACATACCATTGAGCAAAGAACCAATGAGTGGCAAAATATTGTAAAAGAATTTTCATGCAAAACCTTGAATCAATCTGGGTTAAAAGAATTTAGAGCGATAGGATGGCAAAGACAATTGCATTTATTTGAAGTGCCATTTTATTATATCGAATATGGAATTGCACAATTGGGTGCGATAGGTATGTGGATGCAGTATCAAAAAAATCCTACACAAGCATTAGAAAATTATATGAATGCTTTAGCTTTGGGTGGAACAAAGACCTTGCCAGAATTGTATCAAACTGCAGGTTTGGAATTCAATTTCTCTCCTGAGTATGTTAAAAATTTAATGGAATTCACCAATCAAGCACTTGAAAAATTATATCATTAAATTAAAATTGAATCAAATGAAAAAAATAGGTAGTGTAATTTTATTGAGTATGCTCACGTTTTTTGTAGCAGCGCAAAAACCAAGTACGGCACCCACTGGAAAATCAGATCCAATTATGCCTGTTTATTTAGTGGATGGGGTAGAAACGCCCTATGCTAAAGTGGTTAAAATCAATACGGCATTGATTGCGTCTATGGATGTGTACAAAGGCCCTGATGCCATTGCGAAATTTGGGGCAAAGTATAAACACGGAATCGTATTGGTAAAATTAAAAAAGCCAACCAAAAAATAAATTGAAGATGATTAAAAAAAAAGACCTCGAAGTTTCGAGGTCTTTTTTTTATGCGTTATTTCCGTTTTCGGGTCTAGCATCATTATTTGGGCGCGGTCCATTTGGATTTGGTCCCTGAGGACGCGGTCCATTTGGTCCCTGAGGACGAGGTCCATTTGGTCCTTGTTGACGAGGCCCGTTTTGGTTCGGTCCTTGTGGTCGTGGTCCATTGTTTGGTCTTGGTCCGTTTGGTCCTTGTTGACGAGGGCCGTTTTGATTTGGCCCTTGAGGTCGGGGTCCATTTGGATTCTGTCCCTGAGGTGCTCTATAATTTCTTTCTTGATCTCTTCTTCGTCGATCGTTCTTTTCTAATGAACGTAAACTTATCTGACCAACTAGTTCCACAAATTCTGGTTCTACTTCTTTATTCTTACTGGTGATTTCTACAGCTTCCAATTCTTCTACTGCAATGCCTTGTTGATTCAGTTTTTTAATTTCCTTAACGCGTTCTATTGTTAATGGATAATGCTTGGTATTGTTAGGAAGTGTATACCACATTAAATTCTTGAAAATATCTTTCTTGATTAAAAATGCAGTTCCCATGGCAGTTTGTAAATTGTCTGCGTAGTCAGGAAAGGCTTGCAATGCATCTAAATAAGTATCTAATTCAAAATTCAAGCAACATTTTAAACGACCACATTGGCCACTTAACTTTGTTTGGTTGATGGATAAATTTTGATAACGAGCAGCAGTGGTGTTGACACTTTTGAAATCGTGTAACCAAGTACTACAACAAAGTTCACGACCACAACTTCCAATACCTCCAACTTTTGCCGCTTCTTGACGAATACCTATTTGGCGCATTTCTACTTTTACTTTAAACTCATTTGCAAAAATGCGGATGAGTTCTCTAAAGTCAATACGATCATCTGCCGTGTAGAAAAAAGTACCTTTTTTGCCATCCGCCTGTAATTCAATCTCACTTAATTTCATCTGTAATTTCAATTCTCTTGCATGTGCCCTACTTTTAGCCAACATGTCTGATTCTCTACTTTTACTTATTTTAAAGCTCTCAATATCTTTATCTGTACTTGCTCTAAGGATTTTTTTAATCTCTGGATGAAATTCATCCGTACCGCTTTTTTTCAATTGCATACGAACCAGTTCTCCAGTCAAAGAAACTTCTCCTAGGTCGAAGCCGTTCACGCCTTCCACTGTCACATAATCCCCTTTTTCAAAAATTTGGAAAGTAGGGTTTCTAAAAAAATCTTTTCGGCTTCCTTGCTTGAAGCTTACTTCTACTACCCTACATTGACTCGCTGTGTCATCCACAGGCAAGTCTCTTAACCAGTCATGTACATTTAGTCTATTACATCCACCTGTACTACAGCCTCCATTACTTTTGCAGCCATTGGGCGTACCCGTGCCACATGATCCACATCCCATATATTCAAATTCTAACTGTTATTAATTGAAATACCTGACACCCATTCCCTTCAAATCCCTTTTCCTTAGATTGGCGTCTATGTCAAAATTAAGGTTTTGTTGCGAATGATATGATAGAACTTGATGCCCATTGCCATAAATAACATCTTGGCATTGGCATTTCGCTCTATATAATAGACCGCTTTGTCCAATTCTTGTATAATAGCCTCTAATTGACCGACCCCGGCAATTTTATTGATTCTGAGGGCAAAATCCTTTAAATCCGGGTCTAAAGGCAGGTCTGCACCTAATACTTTAATGCGGATGCTTTGCTCAAGCAAGTGGTTAAAGTATTTTAGGAACTGTTTTTGTTGCTCCCTGCCCAATTTACTGACCTCGTCTACCCATTTCATTTGGGACAATGGGCCATTTTTAAGGATGGCATTGAGCCAGTCCCTTATTTGGTCCAAAAAATCACTGTCACTATGCTGTACTAAATGAAGTGCTTCTCTATAATTGCCATCCGACATGGCTGCAATAAGTTGTGCTTTTTCAGGACTTAGTTTTGCTCTTTCTTCCAAAGCGCCTGCAATGTCTGTATTGGTTAATCTCGGAACTCTAATAAATTGGCATCGACTAATGATGGTTGGGAGAATCTGTTCCTCGGAATTGGCCACCAATAAAAAGATGGTATCTACGGGTGGCTCTTCAATTAGTTTTAATAATTTATTCCCTTCCTTGCCCAAGTATTCTGGCATCCACATCACAAGGACTTTGAAAGGACTTTCAAAACTTTTAAAACTTAATTTTTTGATGATTTCAGCACATTCGTCTGCACTAATATTGCCTTGTTTATTTTCTGCTTTGATGAATTGCAACCAGTCAAATACATTGCCATATGGATAGCCCTGAACAAATTCCCTCCACTGTTCTATAAAATTAGCACTGATATTTTTTTGACCTGGTTTCTCTGTAATGGTTGGAAAAGAAAAGTGAAGATCGGGGTGCATCAATTGATTGGCGCGCTGGTAAGCTGGCAAGTCTGCAATGGCATCTGGCTCATTGAAAGTATGGACTTGTTTTGCAAGTGCATCAGGGTCTGCAAATAGATCCAACACTTGGTTGGTTGTAGCAGGGGAGCTTACTAAATATTGCGCAAATGCAATGGCCAAAGGCAAAGCGCCAGATCCTTCTGGTCCCACAAATAATAGGGCATGGCTCAATCTTTGGTGTTGAACCATCTCTACTAACTGGTGCTTTAATTTTTCTTGGCCAATAATATCGCGCAATAACATGCAGCGAAGATAGGACTTCCTAGGGTAAGGGGCTTATTTTAAGTAAGTCAAAATTGCGTCGCTATCTGGCTTTACATTGCTTGGAAAATAAGCCAACATTTTTCCATTTTCATCCAATAAAAATTTATTGAAATTCCATCCTATGGTCGCATCTAATACGCCATTTTTTGTCTTTTGTGTTAACCATTGGTAGATGGAAGATTGATCCGTACCCTTCACGTCTACTTTATCAGCAAGTGGGAAAGTAACGCCATAATTTTTTTCGCAGAATTCCACGATTTCAGCATTTGTGCCTGGTTCTTGTCCACCAAATTGATTGCAAGGAAAACCAATGATCACTAATTTGTCTTTGTATTGACTGTACACTTTTTGCAAAGAGGCATATTGAGGGGTATAGCCACATTGACTTGCGGTGTTCACCACCAAGATCTTTTTTCCTTTATATTTAGACATATCAATTTGACCACCATCAATGCTTTTAACTTTAAAGCTATGGATGCTTTGAGCGTTAGTCAATAAGCTGCAAGCAACAAATAAGAAAATTAGTATTGTTTTCATAATAAATCATTGAATGTTTGAGGTATTAAATATAACAAGAAAACTGCTGAATAGTTGACAGAATAGTGAATTAATTCGATGACTGAATCCTTCACCAATCCTTTGACTAAAGGGTATAAGCCGCCACTGCAATCGAAACGGAAGCAGGGGATCCAGCCATCAAGCATGCAACGGCCGCCTCTAAAGTGGCTCCTGTGGTTAAGACATCGTCCACTAGTAAAATATGTTTCCCTTCAATACTGGTTGGATAATTTAATATAAATAGGTCGGGCACTTGCTGTAGTCTAGCTTTTCTATCTTTCTTGGTTTGCGAATTGGACCAGCTTTTTTTGATTAAAACATCATCGACTATGGGTCTATTCCAAACCTGTTGCATCCCAACTGCAATCACTTCACTTTGGTTATAACCTCTACTATTCATTTTGGAAGCGCTAATTGGAATAGGTATAATCATATCAACCTGCTTAAATTTATCTTCTACCGCAATCGCTTCGCCCATTAATTTCCCAAATAAAATACCCACTTTTTTATTGTGATGGTATTTTAATTCTGTGATCAGTGTTTGCACTAAACTATCTTTTGTAAAAAATAATAATGCACCAGCAGATTGAATATCGGCCCTACCCCAAAATATTTTTTCGATAGGATTTTCGTGGATACTAAAAAAATCAGTGAAAGGTAAATCATGAATGCATTGATTGCATAAGGGCCTATTTTTTTCAACTTGATCTGTGCCACAACCAAAACAAATTTGTGGATACAATAAATGCAAAAAAGCATTTAGATAGTTTCGTATACCGTTAAAAAATTTCAAGATCAGAAAAATAAGCGATAGGCTTCGTCGACTCTTTCTACAGGAATAATTTCGATGCCATGTTTTTTGGTATCAATTCCTTTGGTGTTGAATCCAGAAATAATTATTTTTTCAAAACCTAATTTTTCTGCTTCTGCAATGCGTTGTTGAATTCTGTTAACTGCGCGAATTTCACCATTCAATCCGACTTCGCCAGCAAAACAAATGCCCTGTGGCAATGGGATGTCTTCGTAGGAAGATAGCAATGAAAGTATGACAGCAAGGTCTAAGGAAGGATCTTCTATTTTAAGTCCACCTGCAATATTCACAAAAACATCTTTCATCCCAAACGCAAACCCACCGCGCTTTTCAAGCACCGCTAATAATAATTGTAATCTTCTTAAATCAAATCCAGTGACCGTTCTTTGTGGTGTGCCATATACACTTTGAGTCACCAATGCTTGCACTTCTATCAACAATGGACGCATGCCTTCCATCGCTGCTGCAATGGTACTTCCGCTTAATGAATCATTTCTTTGCGCAATTAAAAATGCAGACGGATTGGTTACTACTTTCATGCCCATCCCCGTCATTTCATAAATTCCTAATTCACTCGTGCTACCAAATCTATTTTTTAAAGTGCGTAACATTCTATAAGCGTAATGACGGTCTCCTTCAAATTGCAAGACAGTGTCCACCATATGCTCTAAAATTTTTGGTCCAGCAATGGAACCTTCCTTAGTGATATGACCAATTAAAAAAACAGGGGTACCCGTTTCTTTTGCAAATCTTTGAAATTCTGCTGCAGTTTGTTTGATTTGAGAAATACTTCCTGCTGCGGCGTCAATTAAATTAGATTCAAGTGTTTGAATCGAATCCACAATCACCACAGTTGGTTTTAATTTTTTAATAGCTTTAAAAATGGCTTGTGTATGCGTTTCAGTTAATAAATAAAAATGATCATTTTCTAAACTTAATCTGTCGGCGCGCATTTTAATTTGTTGGATACTTTCCTCTCCACTGATATATAAAACAGTTTGATCCTTCATCATTAAACCCTGTTGTAAAAACAAAGTACTTTTTCCAATACCTGGTTCACCTGCAACAAGCACAATAGAACCTGGAACAATGCCGCCTCCTAACACTCTGTTTAATTCTGGATCTGAGCTATCTATTCTTTTTTCTGATTGAATTTGAACTTCATTAATGGCAATCACTTCCGTCCCTTTTTGAGTTACGGCATAATCCTCCCATGTAGCCGTGTTACCCTTGCCTTTATCTATGACTTCTTCGGTAAAAGTATTCCATTCATTACAGGCTGGGCATTTGCCAACCCATTTTGCGGACTCATAACCACAATTGGTACAAAAAAAGGCAGATTTTGACATACTCATAGGGTAAATATAGGCCGAAATCCTTTTTCCTTTCATCGTATTTACCGAAAATCAAACATAATTGCGTATTGTATAATTTAATTTAGTTATATGTAAGTAAAAAATCATTTTCTCAATATATAATTTCAAAAAAATTGGTAACAATTGCTTAATACTATTAAATTTTTGTTAAATTGCTTTTCAATCCAATATGGTTTTTTCAAAAAAAATAAATTCTATGATGAAAAAATTCTTTCTATTGAGTTTTCTTGCCTCCTTTTTGATGATTGGAGTAGCAATAGCTCAAAACACAACAGTCAATGGTAAGGTTACCGACGAAACAGGTGCTCCAATTGCAGGTGCTAGTGTACTTGTAAAAGGAACTAAAACAGGGGTTAACTCTGATGCTCAAGGTAATTTCACGATTGCAGTTCAAGCAAACAAAGTATTAGAAGTAGTAGCAGTTGGTTACGAAACCCGTCAGGTTTCTACCAATGCGAAGTCTTTTTTAATTGTACTGAAACAGGATGTAAGATCACTTTCTGAAGTGGTTGTGACTGGTTTTGGTGGATCATTGATTAAAAAAGAATTAACAGGTAATATTGCCCGCGTAAAAGGTAAAGATATAGAGTACATGCCAACACCAAGTGTGGATGCGGCATTACAAGGTAAAGCTGCGGGTGTATTCGTTAATAGCCAATCTGGTAAATTAGGTCAAGCTGTTACAGTAAGAATTAGAGGTAACTCTTCTATCTCTGCATCTAGCCAACCTTTATATGTATTAGATGGTATCCCAGTTACTTCTCAAGATCAATCTACTTATGGTGGTGATATGAACCCTTTAACTGATTTGAACCCAAATGATATTGAATCAATCGAAGTTTTAAAAGATGCCTCTGCAGGTGCGATCTACGGATCTCGTGCTGCGAATGGTGTGGTTTTGATTACAACTAAAAGAGGTAAAGCTGGTAGAACACAAATTACTTTCAACTTGCAAACTGGTCAATCAGAAGCAACTAAGAGAGTAAGAATGTTGAACTCAACTGAGTATGCAGAATTAGCATTAGAATCAGCTAAAAATGCAGATTTATTAGATGGGTATGCAATTACTGATCCATCAAGTAGCACTGCTTATGTTAAAGACTATATGAGTTACCATAGCTATGGTGAGTGGGATAAAGATCCAAGCAAATCTTATGATTGGCAGGATCAAGCTTTCCAAACAGGCCAGTACCGCCAAGCTGATTTACAAATTAGAGGTGGTAATGATAAAACAAAATTCTTCTCTTCTTTCCAACATTTAGAACAAGGTGGAACAATTGTTGGTAACAATTTAATCAGAACAACAGGTCGTTTGAATGTAGACCAACAAGCAAATAGCTGGTTAGATTTAGGCGTTTCTTTAAGCTTATCTAGAACATTTAACCGTCGTTTACCAGGTGATAATGCGTTCTCTAACCCATTACAGTCTGCGGCATTATTGCCAATGTCTCCATTCTTAGATCCAGCAACTGGTTTACCAACAGGTACGCCTCCAGGAGATGTAAACGTTGGTTTATATTTTAACCCAAGAATTCAAATTGACTACGCTAGATACGTACAAGATGTTTATAGAACTTTTGGTAACACTTACTTTAAAGTAAAATTATTACCAGGTTTAACATTCCAATCTGAATTTGGTTTAGACTTCTTAAGTCAAAACGAAGAGCGTTATTATCAAACACAAGCTGTTAGAAATACTAGTTCTCCAAATGGTGAAGGTATAAACACGGGTGCGTTCATTACCAACTATAACACAAACAGTTATTTCAACTACAATAAAGTTGCTGGAGTACATAACTTTAGTGCCACTTTAGGTATGCAATACCAACAGTCTCAAGCGAAATACAATAGTACGACTGGTGTTGATTTCCCTTCTAATTCTTATCAAAAAATTGCAAGTGCAGCTACTAAGTCTGGTGGTAGTTCTTCTCAATCAGATTTCAGATTCTTATCTTATTTCTTAAGATCTAATTATACGTTCAATGAAAAGTATATCGTTTCTGCAAGTGGTCGTATAGATGCATCTTCTAGATTCGGTAAGAATTCAAGAACGGGTTTCTTCCCAGCGGTTTCTGCTGGTTGGATTATGTCTAACGAAAAATTCTTAATGGATAACAAAGTAGTTAGCTTCTTAAAAGCCAGAGTTTCATATGGTATCGTAGGTAACTCTGAAATTGGTAACTTCCCTCAATTGGGCTTGTTTAGTGGTGATGCAGGTTATGCTGGTTCTGCTGGTCAAAGACCTTCTCAATTAAGAAATGACAATTTACAATGGGAAACAACTAGTCAATTAGACGGAGGTATCGATTTCGGTTTATTCAATAATAGAATTTCTGGTGAAATCGATTACTACGTAAAAAATACAACTGGGTTATTATTAAACGTGAATATCCCTGCTACAACTGGTTTCTCTAGCATGGTAAAGAACGTAGGTAAATTAGAAAATAAAGGTTTTGAATTTGTATTGAATACGCAAAACTTTGTAGGCGCTTTCAAATGGAATACTAGCTTTAATGTGGCATTGAATAAAGGTAAAGTAACCGATATCCAAGGTCAAGTGATTGAAGGTGGAGTGGGAAGTATGAACCGTGTTCAGGAAGGAAATGCAATTGGTGTTTTCTACACTGCAGAGTGGGCTGGTGTTGACCCTGCAAATGGTAATGCATTATGGTATAAGAATACAAAATTAGCTGATGGAACAATCGATCGTTCTACTACTAGCGTATTTAGTCAAGCGACAAGAGTGGTAACTGGTAACCCGAATCCAGATGTGATTTTAGGTTTAACAAATAATTTCTCTTACAAAGGCTTTGATGTAACTATCTTCTTTAATGGTGTTTTAGGCAACGAAAACAATATCTATGGTATGGGTCGTTATTCTTCTGCAAATATGCGTTACGAAGACAACCAAACTTATGATCAAATGCAACGTTGGCAAAAGCCTGGTGATATCACCAATGTTCCACAAGCAAGATTTTACTACAACAATGGTGCTCAAATCAGTAGCCGTTACATTGTGGATGGTTCTTACATCCGTTTAAGAACAGCGTCAATTGGTTATACTTTTGACTCTAAGAAATTAAACAAACTTAAACTTGAGAAAGTAAGAGTGTATGTATCAGGTCAAAACTTATTGACTTTCACAAAGTATCCTTATTGGGATCCAGAAGTTAACGCGGATGATTTTGATTCTAACATCGCAAAAGGTAGTGACTTCTACACACCGCCACAACCAAGAACCATCTTGTTTGGCATAAACATTAATTTCTAATTCGTTAATAAAGCATTTTATGAAAATATATAACAAAACAATAAACAAATACTTAGCTGTTATTTTGTTTACAAGTGTACTTGCTACGGCTTGCGAAAAGCGTTTGGATGTATTCCCGTACCAAAGTATCGCAGATGACAAAGCTTTGTTGTCTGAAGGTGACGTAAATGTAACTTTAGTAGGTGCCTATGATGGTGCACAAGCTGCTACAGTTTACGGTGGTGATATCATGGTATTGAACGAATTAATTGGTAATTCAGAAAATATTAGCTTTACAGGTACTTTTGCAGGTTTATCTGATGCCTATAAAGCGCAGATGACAGCAAACAATGGTAATGCCTCTGGTACATGGGCTGCATCTTATAGTACCATCAACCGTATCAACAATGTATTGTCTGCAGTTGATAAAGTAACTTCTTCTGCGGCAAAGAAAAGTTCAGTAGAAGGTCAAGCCTTATTTTTAAGAGGTTCTCTTTATTTTGAATTGGTAAAATTATTTGCTAAGTCTGTTGGTGATGGCGATTATGCTACCAACCCAGGTGTGCCATTGGTTTTAACACCAACTGCTAACGTAACTGAAGCAGATTATAAAGCTAGAGCAACTGTGAAAGCAGTATACGATCAAGTGATTGCTGATTTAACGAAAGCAGAATCATTATTGCCTTCTTCTAACGGCATCTACGCCACTAAGTGGTCAGCGGCTGCTCAATTGTCTAGAGTGCATTTAGCGTTGAAAAATTATACAGAAGCTGGTGCTGCTGCGAACCGTGTAATCACTGGTAGCGGTAAAACTTTAGCGACTGAGATTGGTAAAAACTGGTTCACGTTTATCAACAATGGTGGAACAACACCAGGAGAATATTTATTCTCAATGAAAATGACTGCACAAGATGGTACCAATGCATTGAATACTTATTTTGGTAGAACAATCAGTACTTACCCTGGTTCTGCTGGACGTAGTGATTGTAAAATTAAACCAGCACATCTTGCTCTATACGAAACTGGGGATAAAAGAAAAGATTTCTTTGTTTTATCTGGCGGTAACTATTATAGCATGAAGCATTTAGATCGTCTTGGAGATGTACCTGTGGTGCGTTTATCTGAAATGTATTTAACAAGAGCTGAAGCAAACCAAAGAAATACATCTGTTGTTGGCGCGACTCCTTTAAGTGATGTGAATGCAATTCGCACTAGAGCTGGTTTACCTGCTTTAACTGCGGTTACATTGGCAGCTATCTTGAAAGAAAGAAAATTAGAATTGGCTTTCGAAGGACAATTCTTACCTGATTCAAAAAGAACACAAACTGCTGTAGGCTTATTTGCTTGGAACTCTCCAAAGTTGATTATGCCTATCCCTCAAAGAGAGATGGATGTGAACAAGCAATTGGTTCAAAACGAAGGTTATTAATCCAACTAGGATGATATAAAAAAAAGACCCCGAATTTTCGGGGTCTTTTTTTTATAACTTAATCTCTTCCATCTGATCATCCAAGAATTTGTATTCCACTAAATGACTTGTATAGGAAGCCTGAGATTGTAATTTTAAATTGTACTTCTTTTTCCAGCGCTTGATGATGCTATTAAAGATCCCTTTTGTAAGGTGTGAATGAATGATGGGGTGCACTAGTATCGTCAGTTTATGGTGACCATGTGTCGCCAAATAAGCTAGTTTCTTCTCCATCTCATCTTCCAATAATAAAGAAGCAGTGATGGTCCCTGTACCTGAACATGCAGGACAATCTTCTGAAGTATTGATATTGACTTCGGGTCTGATTCTTTGTCTGGTTGCTTGTAAAAGACCAAATTTCGAAATCGGTAAGATGGAATGTCTAGCCCTATCTGTTTTCATATAACCTTCTAATGCTTCTTGTACTTTCTTTCTGTTTTCTGGCAATTTCATGTCAATAAAATCAATGACAATAATTCCGCCAATATCTCTAAGCCTTAACTGCCTTGCGATCTCCTCTGCGGCCTCTAAATTCGTTTGTAAAGCATTTTCCTCTTGGTTATTACCAACGCTCTTAAAACCGCTATTTACATCCACTACATGGAGGGCTTCGGTATGTTCTATGATCAAATAAGCACCACTATTTAGATTGATGGTTTTCCCAAAAGAGGATTTCACTTGCTTGGTGATACCATATTGATCAAAAATGCCAATATCTCCACTATGTAAACTAATTATATTCGATTTGTGTGGGGCAATTCTTTGTAAGTAACTTAAGGTGATATCATAAATCTTTTTGTCATTCACTACAATCTTGTTGAAATCTTCGCTTAAAAGATCTCTTAAGATACTAGTCGTCTTACTTTCTTCATTCATGATACGCGTTGGAGGTACTGCACCCTTTAAGTTGGACTGGATATTTTTCCAGTTGGTCTCTAAAGTCAGTAAATCCTCATGCAGTTCTGCAGTT
>Ga0209088_10001002_pt1 | contig 18871 bp, 37 predicted proteins | sample S_140625_EF_Meta_FD_187324 | JGI IMG/M metagenome (GOLD analysis project Ga0209088, IMG submission 187324) | Freshwater microbial communities from Lake Simoncouche, Canada to study carbon cycling - S_140625_EF_MetaG (SPAdes) (version 2) | ecosystem: Environmental > Aquatic > Freshwater > Lake ... | reverse complement strand
AAATTTTCAATTTTTTTTAGGAGTAACTCCGTTGCCCTGCAGTCGATTTCAAGGAATGAATTTCGGGTTTTTGATTTTAGGGTTTCTACATTACTCCGAAAATGCACCCTGGGTTTCTACATTACTCCGAAAATGCACCCATCTGCTTACTCTTGAAGTGTGATCTCATTGTGAGATTGAAGTGAGACTGTTGGGACTGTATCCCAGTTGTTGACTGTTCGGATGGGTCTCATTGTGGGACTGAAACGAGACTGTTGAGACCGTACCCCAGTTGTTTACTATTTGGTGGAGTCTCATTCCGATACTCAACTGAGACTGTTGGGACTGATGCCAACTGTAGACTACTCGATGTGAACTCATTCCGATACTCAACTGAGACTGTTGGGACTGATGCCAACTGTAGACTACTCGATGTGAACTCATTCCGATACTCAACTGAGACCGACGAGATCACACCCAGTCGTCAACTATTCAACTCACCAACAACATAAGATAAACACTCATTATACATATATTCGCGAAAAAGTGTATATAAAGAGCCCCAGGGTGCATAATTTGCATTCAAATGTAGAATTTTCTTACTCATTTTTCATTAGGTCCTAAAAAATTCAAAAATTTTAGGAGTAACTCCGTTGCCCTGCAGTCGATTTCAAGGAATGAATTTTCGATTTCCAATTTGGGGGTTTCTACATTAACCGGAAAAAGCACCATGGAATTCTACATTAACCGGAAAACGCACCCTGCAATCGGTATCAAACGTATCGAAGTCAAACTCCGAAAACGCACTCTTAGCATTTAACCTGGCGGCATAACTCACGAAGTCAAAGTCAAACAGACACTTGACAAACTGTCCACCTCACCCCCAGGGGTCAACATGCCCAACCGCACCAACATGCCCAACCGCACCAACATGCCCAACCGCACCAACATGCCCAACCGCACCAACATGCCCAACCGCACCAACATGCCCAACCGCACCAACCCATACCATTACGAAACGTAACGACCCAGCCCACCACACCCACACTACCCTTGGCCCTGTGCTACAATCTATAGGCAACCAACCGGAACGGCCCCATGGGAACAAAAATTGCAAGCTATCGGGAAAAGAACTACCGTCTTGAGGTGTATCCCGGGGAACCTCAAATTTACCCTGATGGGTCGTTAGATTGTAGTTCTTTTGACCCCGATTATCCCATCTGGAGCTTTATTCACTTTTTGGATGACAACGGGGAAGAACTTGACTGCTTAGGTTTACTTGAGACCCAGACTATCACTGAAGGGGTGAACTGGGGATTAGATGAAATTTCTCGTTATGTGTCCGAAGACATGGGGACCGGGGCGATGGCGGCCTAGCTGGAAGCTGCGACAGTCGGATGAGGCTCCCGGGAGTACCCCGACCCCCTTTGGCAACATGCTATAATCACAGGGTACCGCACCCACCGGCAACAATGACCTTCGCAACCGCCACCACCTCACCCATCGACCGCATCGGTTCCTACACCGCTGAGCCCTGCGAGAAGGCCCCTGGTGGCGTCCGTAAAGGCTGGTGGGGTCATTGGGATGTCCTGGCTGATGCGCCCCATGATCTTTGTTTGGAGGAAGGAGAGTTTGCCTTGGAAGGCCCCCATGGCTGCCGTTTCATTGCCAAGGCCACGGGTCGGACTCGCTGGTTTGGAACCTGGCTGGCGGCCACCTTGCAAGTATTTGAAATTGATACAGTGGTGGAAATGGTTGGGGAATTGCCCGTGATTGTGGGTCGTCGTGGCAAGAAGCTGCCGGGAACGTGGCGCACCAATTTACAGGCCATTGTGGCCCTTGGTTAAGGGGTTCGGGGGGTTGCGTTCCGTGGCCCCTTGCCGTGCCTGATGTTTCCCCTTGTAACATCGCTCCCCCGCACCCTAGCCCCTTGTGCTATAATACCGAAGTCCACCAACCATAACGGCAACCACGGCCCCCTAACCATCCGTGCCATACTGCCATTAACAAACACCCAAAGTCAAACACCAGACATCAACACCCCCCAAATGAACCGATCCGAACACTTAGAATGGTGCAAGAAACGCGCCCTTGAATACTGCGACTGTGGTGATGCAACATATGCACTCGCCTCAATGATTAGCGACCTTAGAGGGCACCCTTAAACAGCTGGACACGTAGGTTGCAGTTTGGGCTTGATGATGGTGATGGGCGGACAACTTAATACGCCGGAGGCGGCACGTAAGTTTATCCTCGGCTTTAATTGACTTTAGGTACCTTGCGTTTCCTAGTCACGTATGGTATAATTACGAAGTCAACCGCACTGGACCACCCCGCGCTCCGGCTCCTTGCCTACCCTTGCCATACTACCATCGGCCACATACGAGCCATGAACCCTGGGCTACATTAAGGTTCCTGCCTTAGGTGGTTGACAGACCGAGCGGCACCATGCTTGCCATGGGGTAGGAACTAGGAGGTTGACGGCACCGCCATCCCTGTGCTACAATACGCAAGTACAACACGGATCGCCACCATGGCTGCCACCACCACCGATCACCACTACTACGTCATGACCGACGAAATTGGCAAGCGCATTGCTGGTTATACTGTTAGGGGGGGGGGGCCAATGGGGTTGTGCTCTGCCAAACCATGGATGCCGTAGACCAAATTGTGGTCAACCCTGAAGCCTTCGTATGGGCCAGCCTGGATGATGCTAGGGTCCATTACACCTGGCGACCTGACGAGGATTGGGGATTTGCTACCGAGTCTGTCACTGTGCGCCATTATGACAGCGAATCACGCAAAATTGTCGAATCTGAAATTAAGCGGGATTCAGTACCTTTCGATAGATATGACCTTGCTGGCTATTGAAGGTTGGGCTGCCGGGGTTGTTGGCTCCGGGGTTGTTGGCTCCGAGGTCTAATTTCACCCCGTAAGTATAAATACCTTCAGATAAGGGGGGCTGCCGAAAGGTGGTTCCCCCATTTTTGTTGCCTTACTGCTATTACTCATTGGTTGGCACATAGATAAAGGTAACTTATTGATTATAGATACTTAGATAAGAGTGTACTATAAATAATTTTTACGCGAGTATATAGTAGTAGGGTGCAGAATTTGCCATCAAATGTGGAATTTTTTGGATGGTTTTTCACTAGGTCCTAAAATTTTCAATTTTTTTTAGGAGTAACTCCGTTGCCCTGCAGTCGATTTCAAGGAATGAATTTCGGGTTTTTGATTTTAGGGTTTCTACATTACTCCGAAAATGCACCCTGGGTTTCTACATTACTCGCAAAAAGCACCCTAAGGTTCCACATTAACTCCGAAAATACCCGCCATGTTTACCCTGAGGTGTGGTCTCATTATGGGACTGAAACGAGACTGTTGAGACCGTATTCCAGTTGTTGACTATTCGGATGGGTCTCATTGTGAGACTGAAACGAGACTGTTGGGACCTTATCCCAGTTGTTTACTACTTGGGTGAGTCTCATCGCAAGACTTAACTGAGACTGTTGAGACTAATGCCAACTGTAAACTACTCGATGTAGACTCATTCCGATACTTAACTAGGACTGATGGGACCACTCCCAGTTGTTTACTACTAGGACTCAACAACATAAGATAAACACTTATTATACATATATTCGCGAAAAAGTGTATATAAAGACCCTAGGGTGCATAATTTGCATTCAAATGTAGAATTTTTTGGATGGTTTTTCGCTAGGTCCTAAAAAATCCAAAAATTTTAGGAGTAACTCCGTTCCCTTGCAACGGATCTCAGGGATTGAATTTTCGATTTTCAATTTGGGGCATTCTACATTACTCCGAAAACACACCCCGGAATTCTACATTACTCGCAAAAGGCACCCTAGCACTCAACCCTAGTGTCATAATTCACGAAGTCAAACCGAAGTCAAACCGAAGTCAAACCGAAGTCAAACCGAAGTCAAACCGAAGTCAAACCGAAGTCAAACCGAAGTCAAACTCATTACAATAGGCGATGAATAAAAAAGTAGCCACAATTCCCCCATAATAAGGAACTATTGTATAAAACTCATTGACAATAAAATGTTAAGTTTTGTGTTGTCCACGATGGTAAACTCACTGGGCCGCGAATTGTCGCCAAAATGTTAAGTTTTGTAACATCACACCCGATGGTCAACTCACCGATAGTCAACTCACCGACCGGCAAACTCACTGCCCGGCAATTTCACCTTGGTACCAAACCGAGGCCAATGAGACCACGACCCATAGGCAATAATACGAAGGCATCGACAGGACCCAGCAACCATGCTATAATCACAGAGTCAACCGCACCAAACGGCAACGATGACCCCGGCAACCCTCACAATCGACAGCATCACCTACAACGTCGTAAGTACCCGACAGTTTGAATCTGAATGCTTTGGTGGTATCAAAGAATCCCGTACACGTTATGTAGTGAAGCGCCCCAGGGGTCGTAAGCTCTATGCTATCTTCCAGTACGGGAATGGCACCTTCAGCTCTCCTATTGCCCTGGGGGCTTACTGAGGGGTTTCTCTGCCTATCCGTGCTATAATTCACCTGTCATCACCACCGGACCCCCAATGGCAACCCCAGCAACCATCATCATTGAGCCCGCCACCCATGCCATTCTGCCCACGGCCGATGGGTTTGAATTCGAGGCTGATGCTTTATTGTTCCCATCTTACGATGAAGCCATGGAAGGGGCTCTGGACTGGATCGAATGGGTTACCGCCCCGGTCCGTATCTATGCTAAGAGAAATGGGGAATGGGTTCCCACTGAGGATGTGTGGGACGATTAGGGATTTATGGTACCGGGGGTTGACGATGCGTCGGCCCCTGTGCTATACTAGCAAAGTCACCAACCAACCAGGGGCAACTACCCCACAGCAAAAATGGCCAGAACACGATTCCAACAAGCATACCGCTCCCACTTTGCAGCGGGGGGTGCTATCGACCTTTACAATCAAGGAGTCATCGGTGCTGAGGACTTGAAAGCATCTAGCGACATCCTGAAATCGCTCCGAGCCGAAATGGCACACAACAAAGCTGCCCGTATTGTCGAGGCTGAAGCTGCGTTGGCGGCTACTTGATTGTTGCCATTCGATTAAAGGTTGGAGGGGGTTGCCCCCCTTTTTTGTCTCCTGGTTCTTAACTCATTGATTGTGCTTATAGATAAGAATTTCTTATCTGTTTAGACATTTAGATAAGAGTGTACTATAAATAATTTTTACGCGAGTATATAGTAGTAGGGTGCATAATTTGCATTCAAATGTAGAATTTTTTGGATGGTTTTTCGCTAGGTCCTAAAATTTTTAATTTTTTTAGGAGTAACTCCGTTGCCTTGCAGTCGATTTCAAGGAATGAATTTTGGGTTTTTGATTTTGTGGTTTCCACATTACTCCGAAAATGCACCCTGGGTTTCTACATTACTCCGAAAATACACCCCGGAATCAAACCCCAAAAGTCAAACTCCCAAAGTCAAATAGACAGTTTACAAACTGTCCACCACACCCCAGGAGTCAACAATCCTGAGGCCCTGCCCCCACGGCATCCCTGACCCCCCGTGCTATAATTCACCCATCGGGACAAACCCGGCCCATTCGCTTCCTCAGTAAAATGAGCGCAAGATCCGAAAACCGCCACAAACAAAATAGCTTGGCTACCGCAAGAGAACGCAATCAAAGGGCATCAGAGATTGAGTCCTTATCATTGCAGCGCCATGGGAATTTGGGCTATTCACCTACGAAAAATACGTCGGTAAGCAAACAAAGCGTTAGAATTTGGATGCAGGCAAACTCAAACGACTATGAAACCGCTACTCAACTCGCCGAGGCGGCGGTAGCCAATTTTGAGTTCGCTGGCGATCCGCTGGACGACGAGACCCATTGGATCTGGGATTTAGCGCTTGACGCTTTACCGGCCGACTAGCCCCCGGCCCCCGTGCTACAATCACAGAGTCAACCGCACCGGCACCCGTGACCAAAACCAAGCTACTAACCAAAGCAATCGCCACCAAGGTTCCCGCCCTATATGCCCAAGACGGTATGGGTATGGCAGCTATTGCCTACGCCAAATTTTTCACCCCCTGGGGCAATTGGACTTGGTACCTGACCGAAATGGACCCCGCAACAGGACAATGCTTTGGGTTGGTTATCGGTCTGGAGCGGGAACTTGGGTACTTCAACCTCCGGGAGCTAGAAGCTACTCGGGGCCCAGCAGGGCTTCGCATCGAGCGGGATATTCACTTTGATCCCACACCGCTAAGTCAGTGTTTCTGATGGGGATTAGCTACTATGGTCGGGGGGCTTGTGCCTCCTGGCCTTTTGTGCTATACTGCCATTGTTATCTGCCACAGGCAATCCTGGCCTTTTTTGCTATGTTGCCATTGTCATCGGCCATAGGCAATCCTGGCCTTTTGTGCTATACTACTGAAGTCTCACCCACAAGCAACCATGAAATCCCCTGAGTGGATCCGCGAGTCCCTCAAGCTGTACTTCCTGAACCGACCAGGTGTAACCGTTGATACGGTGGATCTTATCGGCTACTTCCACGTTGCGAGCGTTCTCGATGCTGCCTACGACCTTGTGGATGCTGGATGACTGATTAGGACAGGGGGTATATACCCAAAGCTCTCACGGCCTGTGGATACCTCCGGTTCCGTGCTATAATTCACCTGTCACCAACCGACACGCACCAATGGCAACCAAGACATTTGAAACCCTACCTTACGAGTTGAGGCACGGGGTCAGCCCCCGTGGCCGTGGCAAGTGGACCTTTGCCCCCTTCCACCTTCGTAACATCCCCGATGCTGCGGTTCAAAGCCCGGAAATGGGCTTCACTGCTGCTAAGGAGTGGGCTAAGGGGAATCCGGCTCTGTCCCTGTTTTAGGTTATTGCCGTTTTGCCTTGAGAGCCCCGGGATTGATGCCTTGGGAAGATGCCCTAGGATTGATGCCCAGGGTTGATACCTTGGGATTGAGTTCGGGGTACCGCCTACGGCGCCCGAACCAGTCGGGGGCTAACGCCCCCTCCGAAAATTTTGGGAACTGGCCCCCCTACCGCAAAGGCATTGACAGCCCCTGGCAACCGTGCTATAATTCACCTGTCACCAACCGACACGCACCAATGGCCACCGCAACCACGACCAAGAGAACCCGCATCTTCTACACTGTTCAGGAAATCACCCGCAAACCATGGTCTGAGCCCGTTGGCAATCGAGTGTGGACCCTTACGCAGGCGAAACGCATCCGCACCATCCTCCGCAAACAACGCCGGGAGTGCTTCCTGGCTCAGATTCGTTTCTATACCTGAATGGACTTCGGTCTGACCTTAGATTGACCTTAGTTTAATGTTTGGGGGTTGGTGCTATACGGCATCGAACCCCCCTTTTTTGCCATTTTGATTGGGTACTGCGTTAATAAGAATTACTTATCTGTTTAGACATTTAGATAAGAGTGTACTATAAATAATTTTTACGCGAGTATATAGTAGTAGGGTGCATAATTTGCATTCAAATGTAGAATTTTTTGGATGGTTTTTCGCTAGGTCCTAAAATTTTTAATTTTTTTAGGAGTAACTCCGTTGCCTTGCAACGGATCTCAGGGATTGACTTTCGGACTTTTCAAACTAGGCATTCTACATTACCCAGAAAATGCACCCCGGGATTCTACATTACTCCGAAAATGCACCCATCTGCTTACTCTTGAAGTGTGATCTCACTCCGATACTTAACTGAGACTGTTGAGACTGTATCCCAGTTGTTTACTACTTGGATCCGTCAACAACAAACTATAACAACATAGAATAAACACTTATTATACATATATTCGCGAAAAAGTGTATATAAAGAGTCCCAGGGTGCATAATTTGCATTCAAATGTGGAACTCTCGGATCGTTTTTTCACTAGGTCCTAAAATTTTTAATTTTTTTAGGAGTAACTCCGTTGCCCCGCAGTCGATCTCAGCGATTGAATTTTGGGTTTTTGATTTTAGGGTTTCTGCATTACCTGGAAAAAGCACCCCAGGATTCTACATTAACTTCGAAAATACACCCCGGCACCAAACTCCCGAAGTCAAACTCCCAACTCAAATAGACACTTGACAAACTGTCCACCACACCTTAGGAGTCAGCAACCCAAGGCCCCAACCTCCCCGGCAATGTGGTACAATTAACCTGTCGTCACCCACCGGACCACCATGGCAACCGCAACCACTCCTACCGCAACCACCCTGGCTGAAATCCTCGCTGCATTGCCCGTTACGCTGAGCCCATTCTGCACCCCCTTCCTGTCGGAAGAACCTGCCGATGGTGATGAGATTGAGTTCCTTGTAGATGATGGCGACTACAGTGACTATGTGGCACTTGGGGAGCTGGCCGATACCCTGGCGGCCTATGATGAGGCTGAGGTTACATATACTCTGGAGATTTACCTGCCTGCTGTGTGAGTGATGGCTAGGGGTTGCCTGCTGGTGGCCCCTTGCCGTGCCTGTTCCCACGAAGCGCAACAAAACGCAAACAAACCCACCGGAAACCCACAGCATTCCCGGCAGTGTGCTACAATTACAGAGTCAACCAACCAAGGGCAACCAACCCGAACCGCAATGGCAACCCCCAATTCCTTCTACGTGGATAGCCTTGACCACCCCGGCAAGGTTTTCCAAGTCTCCTTCTACAAACCCAATGGCCGCCCTGCTAGGGTTACTGCCAGTGAGGGCACTGTAGAGACCAGCACCGGCTACAGCATGTTCATATGCCTACCCTTCAGCTGCCGGAGTTTCCAGGTTGAACTAACCGGTCGTGCCACCAAGAACGCCATCGCTGCCGCCTATTCGACTTTGCTGGTTGAGATGAAGGGCAAGAACGCCATCGCTGCCGGCTGCCAGGTTCCGGCTGTGTGAGTGTTGGTCGGGGGGTTGCCTGCCGGTAGCCCCTGCCTTGCCTGTTGTTGCAGATCGTGGCGGTACCCACAGCACCCTGCCTTGCCTGTTGTTTGCCCTTGTAACAGCACCCACAGTACCCTCGGCCCTGTGCTATAATTACGAAGCCAACCAACCAACACCGACCCAATGACCATTACAATTCCAATCTGGCTTCTTTTCGTTGTAGGTGGCGCCGCAGTCATTGTGATTGCAGTCCTAGTCAGCTACATAGCATTGACTCTAGACATAATGAGGAAGCTGAGGGGTCGGTGACCACTGAAACCGATGGTCTCCCCCTTTTTTTTGTCCACTGGGCCTTAACTTATTGATTGACCCACGGATAAGAAAAACTTATTGGTTTAGACATTTAGATAAGAGTCTTCTATTAAATAATTTTTACGCGAGTATATAGTAGTAGGGTGCAGAATATGCATTCAAATGTGGAACTCTCGGATCGTTTTTTCACTAGGTCCTAAAATTTTTAATTTTTTTAGGAGTAACTCCGTTCCCCTGCAATGGATTTGGGGGAATGAATTTCGGGTTTTTGATTTTAGGGTTTCTACATTACCGGCAAAATGCACCCTAGGATTCTACATTACCAGGAAAACGCACCCTAAGGTTCCACATTAACTCCTAAAATACCCGCCATGTTTACCCTGAGGTGAGGTCTCATTATGCGACTTAACTGAGACTGTTGAGACCGTATCCCAGTTGTTGACTATTCGGATGGATCTCATTGTGGGACTGAAACGAGACTGTTGAGACTGTATCCCAGTTGTTTACTACTTGGGTGAGTCTCATTATGCGACTGAAACGAGACTGTTGAGACTGTATCCCAGTTGTTTACTACCCGGATCCGTCAACAACAAACTATAACAACATAGAATAAACACTTATTATACATATATTCGCGAAAAAGTGTATATAAAGACCCTGGGGTGCAGAATATGCATTCAAATGTAGAATTTTTCATGCTGTTTTGAAAAGGTCCTAAAATTTTCAATTTTTTTAGGAGTAACTCCGTTCCCCTGCAATCGATCTCAAGGATTGAATTTTGGGTTTTTGATTTTGTGGTTTCCACATTACTCAAAAAACTGCACTCAACATTCTACATTAACTCAAAACTGCACCCCCAAAAGTCTAATACTGGCACTAACCCTTGGGCACCAAACCCCCTGGCACGATACTCCTTTAGGTCAGATGGACACTTAACAAACTGTCCACCTCACCCCCAGGAGTCAACGATACCCTTGGCATTCATCCCGAGGCACCCAACCCGATGCCCCCAACTTCCCGGCACTATGCTACAATAGACAGACACCTCCGGAGAAAAATGGCCCCCACATCAGCAACCGCCACCGCCGCCTTCGCCGCTACCCCCACTGACGAAGATACCCTAAAATTTCTCCAAGCACTGGCTGACGGTGACCCCGACGCTCAGTCCGAATTCTACGACGATCGGGCCGCGTTCGAAGCAACCTTTGGCGAATACGACCGGGAAGGCATCGGGTGAAGTCAAGGGGTTGCCTGCCGGTAGTCCCTTTGCCGCGACCATCATCACGAAGCGTAACAGAACCCACCCTGGCACCCATCGTGCTATAATCACAGAGTCACTACCCAGACCGCCACCAATGGCCCCTGCAACCACCCTCGAAGCCGTCCTCGCCAAGTTGGGCGATCTACCTGCTAATATCACGCCGGTTCTTGCCGATGGTTATGCCCAAGGCGACGATTACGAATTCTACGCCACAGACGGTGACACTGAAGACTGGTACGACGATTTGGATGATGCTGTCGATTCCTACGGGGACCGTCCCATCACCCTCACAATCTATCCGCCAGACCCAGAACCTGCCCGCACCTTCCATGATGACGAGTATGGTCTGACTGTGGAGGGACGTAACAGAATCTAGGGTTCATCGGGGTTGCCGTCTGGTAGCCCCTTGCTGTGCCTGTTGTTGCGGAACGTAACAGCACCATCGGCATCGTGCTATAATTACGGAGTCAACCACCCGGGCCGCCCCATGGACGCATTTACTCAAAGACCCTGGCGCCCTGTGGTTCTTCCTGGTGAAGACTCCGAACTCATTGCACGGTTGGGGCGACCAATGCCGACCGGGGTTTGCTTGCCGGTAGTAACTGCTATGGCTGCTAGGGGCAATGGCCGGAACTTGCCTGCCAGGGTAATGTAATACTCATGGGGACTTAGCAATCTGGTGAATGCTCCGATCTCATAAATCGGCGGAGGTTTGGGTTCGATCCCCACAGTCCCTATATTGACACCGGGTGAGGTAGTACGTTTGTATTATCCCTAACCGCTAGAGTCAGCTAGTACAAACCTACTACTCAAACGGCATTGTTACAGAACGTTATCAAACGGCACCCCGCAGTTGTCCATGCACCATGCTATAATTACGGGGTACCACACCAAACGGCAAATGGCCCCCCGCAACCGCACCCATGGCAACCATTTCCGCCGATGCTTGGGCGAATATAGCTCAATGCGCTATTGACCGTGCTGAGGCTGCTTGGAAAGCGGCATGTGCAGCCGGTATCAACGGTTATCGCCCCATGTTGGATCTTAACCGCAGGGAGCTTGAATCCTACCGGGTCGCCCGAGACCGCTGCTTAACCGTCTGGGGCCAAGGCGTAGGCTGATACCCACCCTGTACCGCCCTGGCTTTGCTGGGGCTTCTTGCTATTTGGATATTGCCACCGGGTATTTCCGTCAGGAAAGCTAGTACAAGTGTATTACCCCTTGCCGTCAAACTTCCTGCCATCGGAATGTTAAGTTTTGTAACATCACACCCGAAGCGCAAACAAACCACGGGCAAGCTAGTACAAGTCTACCACCCCCGACGGCTAACTCCCACAGTATTGTTACCAAACGTAAACACAACCATCGGCAACCTAGCACCCACCGGCACCCTCGGCACCGTGCTATAATTACGAGGTAACGCACCCACCGGCACCAGCCAGCCATGACCTTCACCCTTACTGCCCCTTCTGCTTGTTACCGTGTCAAGTTCAGCCCCGTTGCCGGTGACAGCGTTGTCGTTCGCTCCGAATCTTTCAGCCAAGACGATTGGGCCTGGCAAGAGCATGGCACCCGTAAACACTTTACAGGCAACGCTCGCAATCTTTATCGCTCTCTGATCTCCCAAGGCTTTAGCAGAGAAGCCTGATCCCCACGGCCCGCCGGGGCCCATCCGGCAACTCTCGGCAAACTCGCAGCACCATCGGTCATGTGCTATAATCACAGAGTCCCCACCGGCACCGCCCCAATGACAACCCTCACCCCCCTCGACTGGCGCAACATCGCCTTGTGCGCATCCTCTAGGCAAGAGGAAGCCGCCCGTGCTGGCGATCATCGCCGTGCTTCCCGTGAAGGAAATACTGCCACGATTCTCTACCACGGGCTTTACATTGCTAAGCGTAGTTTACTCGACCTTTGCAGGGAATTGTGATGCTTTAGAACATGGTGAAAAATTGGTAGTTTCCCGGTATATTTATCGCCCTGGCCCTGCCGGGGCTTTTTGCTGTTTTGCTGTTTTGCTGTTTGGTGACTTAACTTCCTGCATTGATGTGTAAAGTTTTGTGTTGTTATCCGGTAGTTAACTTATTGCCGTCAAACTGCCTGCATTGATATATTAAGTTTCATTACAACTCACCCAATAGCTAACTCATTGCCGTCAAATTGCCATCGGAATGTTAAGTTTTGTGTCGTCACCGGGTAGTTAACACTGACTCACAAATTGCCATCGGAATGTTAAGTTTTGTGTCGTCACCGGGTAGTTAACACTGACTCACAAATTGCCATCGGAATGTTAAGTTTTGTGTCGTCACACCCGGAGCGCAAACAAACCACGGGCAAGCTAGTACAAGTGTACTACTCCTTGCCGTCAAACTCATTGCCCACAGCATTGTTACCGAACGTAAGCAAAACCAACGGCAAACCCACGGCACCCTGACCCCCTACGCTATAATCACAGAGTCACCACCCCGAAGGCACCATGTATTACGAAGAGAAGTTTGACGGCGGCATTCTCTGGTTTCGCACCTCTCCAGAGGGGCCATGGAAGCCGGTTGAAAGTAGGTTTGGGGCTGCTGCCGCTAAGTTTGCACAGCTAAGCGATGATGAGAGGTTGAGACTCATTGCGATGACGTGTCGGTGCTGCGGGGTACTTGACCCCAGGTGCCAATGCTGGAACGACGACTAACCTTGCGCCACCCGTGCTATAATACGTGCATCGGGGGCGAAGGCCCCACCACCCACGAGCCAACCATGACCGCCACCCCCGACATCGAAGTTCTTTGCTCGGACTATTGCAGCAGGACAACGTTTTGTGGCCTGACCGAAAAAGGCAAAAAAGCAATCAAAGACGCCAAGCCAGAGTTTGATGCTTTTCTATGCAATACCCCTAGTACAAGATATGGCTTGACCCCGCACGATATTGTTATTCCCAAGCATTACGAAACTGATCTTTGGAACTGGCTTGCAGCCAGAGCTTGTGTGAAAGGGCCACAGCTTGAGTATTGCTACGACAAAAACGGCGAGCTTCTTACAGCTTTTGCCATCTAACCCCACGCCTCGCCGGCCCTGCCCGGCAACCTGTCACCCCTCCTGCCACCGGCCTACCAGCGATGACCAACACCCTTGCCGTCACAACCGTCTACACCGACCCCGCCATCGGCTTGACCGTCCAAGCCTGGCCCAGAAACTCTTTTTCTTGGTATCTCCTTTTTCAGGTAGAGTATCAGTTTTTTCCGAATTTACTGTCGCTTAATGAAACAGCGGTTTTCTATATGTTCCGCAGGTTGACTGATTGGCATGAGCAGCCTGCCGGTGGATGGTCTAGTCACACATGGCAGCCCGTCGGCTATCATATGGTCCCCCCGTCGGCTCTGGCTGCTGTAGAAGCCTGGCTAACCGAACAAGAGGCAGCCGCCTGAGCGCCACGGGGTTAGGGGCTTGCGTTCTCTGGCCCATCCATGCTACAATTACAGAGTCCCCACCCGAGACGCCCCGATGGCTGCCACCACATCCCAGATCGATGCCTTTATCGCCATTTTGACCAGTAAGAGCGCTGGCGCCTACGCCTACGCCTACCAAATGGGCCGCAGCAATGCCAAGGTATCAATGGTGCCTATCCACAGTGGTGTTCCCTGCGAGTCGCAGCGTTCGGTCTACTGCTTTATACGCATGACAGACGGGGCCATCTTGAAAGCCGATAGCTGGAAAGCCCCCGCTAAAGGTGTTCGGGCATGGCTGGCTTCAATTTTGGCCGATCCTAGCCCGGTTCAGCCGACGACTGGTTGGCTCTACCGCTGCGCATGATACCGCGACCTTTCCTTCTCGCCCCGGTTCGCTGGGGTTTTTTGCTGTTTGCTGTCCGGGGTTTAACTCATTGCCGTCAAACTGCCATCGGAATGTTAAGTTTTGTGTTGACACCCGATAGTTAACTCATTGCCGTGAAGCTACCGCTGGAATGTTAAGTTTTGTGTTGACACCCGATAGTTAACTCATTGCCGTGAAGCTACCGCTGGAATGTTAAGTTTTGTAACATCACACCTGAAGCGCAAACTCACCGACCCGGCAAACTCACCGACCCGGCATTGTGACGAAACGCAAATAAACCCCCTGACCACCGCACCGATGCCTTGCCGCCTGCTACAATTACAGAGTCAACCGCACCAAACGGCAAATGGCCCCCACCGCATACCGCACCCAGATCGCCTCCGACCGCCGCGCTGCCGCCCGTGAGCGTGTCACCGTCGCCGCTGTGGCCCGTGATAATGCCCGCATCGAGGCGTTGTATTCCGACGCATACGCATGGAGCCGTCGTGCCCGCACCCTGCCCCGGGACCTTGTGGTTTATCCCGATCTGGATTTTGCCAGGGTTGCACGGGGTTGAGGGTTGCATCAGGTTGTTGCCACTGCCCTGGGAAACCGGGGCTTTTTGCTGGCCGGTGCAATAACTCCTTGTCGTCAACTCCCTGCTATGGTGTGTTAAGTTTCATTACAACTCACCCGATAGTTAACTCATTGTGGTTAAACCCCCCCCCTGATATGTTAAGTTTTGTAACATCGCACCCGATAGTTAACTCATTGTAACCGCAAACTCACCGGGTGAGCTAGTACAGGAGTACTACTCCTGGCGGCTAACTTCCAATGGCAACCAAACGTAAACAAAACCAACAGCACCCCACAGAATCCCTGGCCCCATGCTATAATTACAGGGTCAACCGCACCGAACCGCAATGTCTGCCTGCCTCGTCATCGACCACCTCAGCACTCTATCGAAGCCAGAGTGTTTCGACACATTGCATAGAATCTGCATCGGCCACATCCAAATGGTGAATATCTGCAACCTTACCGAATACCGGTTGAAGCATTTCCCGGAAGATGTCACCTTCAGAGAAGAGGAGGCCAGAGTATATAAATTCCATGATTGTTGACTCTTGGTAGAATAACCAAGGGCAGGGTCACCGAAAGGTGGCCCTTTCTGTTGGTACAATAACCCCCCCCCCTGCTGTCAAACTCCTTGCCACCGGCATTGTTACCAAACGTAAACAAACTCCCCGGCAACCCACAGCACCCGCCACCAGTATGGTACAATTAGGGGGTCCCGCACCGGAACGCACCATGCCCACCCCCTCGATTACCCTTCAGTGGGAAAATTCCAGCCCTTGGGCTAGTCCCTCCCCTAATGATATCTACACACTACCTGTGTCACTTATGGTGAGAGACGACAAAGTAGATTTAGAATTCTTTGTGAGTGAGATGCGCCTCATTCTAAAGAGTGTTTATTATTTACACAGTGGGAAAGAAATCATGTACCATAACATGGGAAAGTTTGTGGAGACAGTATACAAGCAAGGGTCTATAAGAGATATCAAGCACTACGCACAATATGTCATCGACGGGTATGCTGCAAGGGGCAATCTGCTACATTGCCCTTCCTTTGAAGGAATGGATGATGTGGATGATAATTTCAACCCCTTGTGAACGAAAGTCCGCATAGTGAAGGGCTGCCAATCGGCGGCCTTTCTTTATGCTGGTCTCACATGCTCCCTGCCATGGTGTGTTGACACCGAGTGGCTAACTCATTGCCGTGAAGCTACCGTCGAAATGTTAAGTTTTGTGTTGACACCGAGTGGCTAACTCATTGCCGTCAAACTCCCTGCCTTGATGTGTTAAGTTTTGTAACATCACACCCGATAGTCAACTCACCGAAGCGCAAACTTACCGAACCGCAAACTCACTAAACTGCAAATGGCATTATTACGAAATGCAAACAAACCACCCAGCACCTTGCCACCTGGCCACCCATGGTGTAGAATTAGGGGGTCCCAAGCGAAACGCACCATGGCAACTACCATCCTGAAGGCCGATTGGACCCCCACCATTGAGAAGGCTGCCCGCATTGCTGGCATTGTGATCGCCTACATCATCACCATCGCCACCATCACGGCAGACACTGCATTCACTCTTGGCCGCCAGACCCGCGAGGCTATCGATGCCCGTAATGACCAATTAGCTGCCCTGGCCAGGACTATGGTTGAAGCCATCGATGGCATCGCTATCGAATTCCAGGAAATTGTCGTGCCTGCTGAGGTTCCCGTCCTGATGGCCGCAAGTGGCCCAATCGCCCTTCTGGCTGCTGGCCCTGTCCGCAAGAGCCGCGCTAAGGTCCCCAAAGCAACCAAGACAACCAAGACCCCTATGGCCGCCGATGCACCGGCCCCGGCCCCTGCCCGCAAGCGTGCCCCCCGTAAGACTGCTAAGGCCACTGTGGCTGCTGGCTGAGGGTGCCGAGGGGGGGTTGACACCGCATTGATCCCCCTGCTATAATCACAGAGTCACCAACCACCGGCACCACGCCCATGGCAACCACCCCTTCCATCTGCTACTGCCCTGAGGGCTATCCCTACTACCTATTGCCCGGTACCGTATGTGCCACTTTCCGGGTTGGCTGGGATGGGGGCTGGGAGCTGAACTGGCTGCACCCTTCCAAGGAAGACGGCGTGCGCGGCATCGAAGAACTCATCCAGCAAGGATGGGACGCAGAGGATACATACTTCACGATGCCTGCCTGAGGGGGCTTGCGCCCCCCTGCCTATCCGTGCTATAATCACAGAGTCAACCAACTAGGGGCAACCACCCCGAACCGCAATGGCCACCAAAACCACCACCCCCAGCCAGTGGCTGCTTGAGCGCACCAACCGCGAAGGTTTCCTTGAGCAAGTCGTCTACACTGGTCCCCTCAGTCGGAAACCCAAGGGCTGGATAGTAGTGGGCGAAGTCTAAGGGTTGCCTGCCGGTGGCCCCTTGCCATGCTTATCGTCACGAAGCCAACCAACCAGCACCGCAATGGCCCCCTTAGCCGGAAACCCAAGGGCTGGATTGTCGTTGGCGAGGCCTGAGGGTGCCTAGGGGGGTCTTGCCTGCCGGGCCCCCTTCCTGCCGCAGAATCCAGAGGGTTGACGATTCCGTTGGCAACGTGCTATAATACGTGCATCGGGGGCGAGAGCCCCACCACCCACTACCAGCCATGATCGCCTCTCTCGCCCACGGATCTACCCAAAACCGCCCTACCGCTTACGAAGTGGCTGTCTCCATCAACGGGAGCTTAGTTCTGGCCGGTTACACAGCTCGCAAGACCAAGGCAGCCCTGCTAGCCACCGCAATGGACAACGACGCGGTGCGCCAGCAAATGCTCAACGCTCTGCCCCCTGACGACGACAGCACCCCTTCCTACAGCCGCGCCTTTGGCTGGACCATGGGCGGATGCATTCGCATCCACTTCACCGGCGGCACCAGCCTCCACCCCCTGGCTGCCTGACTTCCTACAGCCCGCCGGGCCCCCTTGCCGTGACTATCGTCACGAGGCGAAACAAAACTCAAGATCAAATGGGTTGACCACCCCCCCCATGGCACCGTGCTATAATTACAGGGTAACGCACCAAACCGCAAATGGCCCGCACCTACCGCGTCATCCTCTGCACCGAAACCGGTCGCGAGATTGCCTACGAAACGCACGACAAGGACCTCGCCATCGCCGAAGCAGAGCGGATGAATTCTGGCTTTGCCGACCGTGGCATCCCTGGTTGGGTCGCTAGTGCCACCTGGGAATGAATGGTCCAAGGGTTAGGGGGGGGGCTTGCGCCCCCTGCCTGTCCATGCTATAATTACAGAGTCACCAACCGACACCGCAATGATTACCTACCGGGAACTGCTTCAGCAACTGCAACAATTGACCCACGAAGAACTGAACTCTAACGTTACAGTTTATGACGAGGGAATTGATGAGTATTTTGACGCAAAAGTTAAACTGGTCTTCACAACCGAAATCGGTGGCGCCCGTGATCTTGGCCATCCCATCATCCGCTTCTAACTTGTGGGGGGGCTTGCGCCCCCTGCCTGTCCATGCTATAATTACAGAGTCCCAAACCGACACGCACCAATGGCAACCACCACCACCCCCGTCGCCGCCGGGATCGACCGAATCGTCGATAAAGCCGTCACCGAGGGCATCTCTCTGTCTAACCTGATTGGGTCCCTGAGGGAAGTGTACCACCCCGATGGCGAGGCCATTTTCCGCCCCGCCCCTGAAACCCTGGAAACCCTGCGTATGCTGAGGGGAATGCTGAACCAGTCCATCGAGTCTATCGAGACCCTTACCTAAGGGTTCCCACCCATTGCCTGCCTTGCCCTGGCCTTGCCGGGGTTTTTTCGTGGGTATGATGCTCGGGGCCTAACTCATTGCTGTCGGGTATTGCTGTCGGGTATTGCCACTGAGGAGATAGTACAAGAGTATTACTCCCGTGGTAAACTCATTGGCATCGGAATGTTAAGTTTTGTGTTGACACCCGATAGTTAACTCATTGCCGTGAAGCTACCGCTGGAATGTTAAGTTTTGTGTTGACACCCGATAGTTAACTCATTGCCGTGAAGCTACCGCTGGAAT